>ERZ773228.17-NODE-17-length-212126-cov-43.435255_pt1 | contig 212126 bp, 181 predicted proteins | sample MGYA00580524_ERZ773228 | MGnify/ENA primary metagenome ERZ773228 (study PRJEB29015, sample SAMEA2737768) | human gut metagenome | biome: human gut; feature: human-associated habitat; material: faeces | place: China | collected 2012 ... | reverse complement strand
AGGTCAAAAATCCAATACCGCCCACAATAATTAAAAGCATAATTGCAATGTTTATCGCCGGATTTCCTATGTATCCCGTAAGTGACGGGTATTTGTTTTCAGCGGTGCCGAGTATGTCAAAACCAGCGTTGCAAAAGGCGGAAACCGAATGAAACGCCGCCATCCAAATTCCCTTAATACCGTAGTTTCCGCAAAATGTCGGCAGCATGACGATCATCCCGATAAGCTCGATCAAAAAAGTTCCCCGCACAATAAAACGAGTCAGGCGGACAATCCCGCCGACCTTCGGGGCAGAGATGGCATCCTGCATGGTACTGCGCTGCATCAGCGATATTTTTCTGCCGGACAGCATAGCGAAAAGTGCCGCAACTGTCACAACACCGAGCCCGCCTATCTGAATCAGCAGCAGTATTACCGTCTGCCCGAAAGCAGACCAATAACTGCCCGTATCCTGCACGACCAGCCCCGTAACGCAAACGGCGGAGGTCGATGTGAACAGCGCCTCGTGAAACGGCGTAACAACTCCGGCAGTCGATGAAAACGGCAGCATCAATATCAGCGCTCCAAGCACTATGACGCCGGCAAAGCCCAAAACGATCAGCTTAAAGGATGACAGCCGCTTTTTTCTATGTGTAATTTTAGGCATATATACTTCTCCTGTTTCTACTTGTTTACAAAGAGTATACCGTGAAATATAAAAAAACGGTGTAATGATTCGGCACTCTGTATTAAGATTGCATTAAGACGCTCATTCTTTAAAAAAACAGCGCAGAGCATAGCAAACGGCACAGACAAAGGCGGATCGTTTGTAACCGTTGTGCGGCTTGAAACAAAGCTCAGAGCCACTCTCACAGAACAACAGAAGGCTCTGTTCGAACAAATTAAAAAACGGATGTAGAAATTACGACCGGAATGAGCTACAAGCGTTCACAAACGGATTTCGATTTGCATCGCGGCTAGCGTTTCAGGCTTTTCTCCAGCAGTATCAAAGCAACTCATAAATAGCTATATATAAATGTAAAAGGACGTTCCGTTTGGAGCGTCCTAATTTTTCCTTGCCTATGTTTTATATTTGTGTTTTGTTTTTCTTGGGATTGTCGGGCGTATCAGTCATTTTTGACATTCTCACAAGCATTCTTCTATGCCTTTTCTTCCTCTGTCTCTGTCGTCAATATTCATAACAACACTAAAATAGGAGTGTCACAATGCGTGGTACTCCTTGATTTTATGCGGATATTTAGAAATACTTAAAAATCGTAACGCAGAATTTCACAGTTTTTAACACCGAAATCTGCATACTCCTCATTTGTCATATCGTTAAAATATGAGTTGACAACTCTTGCAATGCCGTTGTGTGCAACTAAAACACAAACCTTTCCGCTTGCTTTCACATCATCAAGCAGATTGTAAATTCTTTGTGCAAGGTGCAGCATAGACTCTCCGCCGTCATAACGGCTGACAAAATCTCTTTTGGCAATGCGAAATTCTTCGCCGTCTCTTGGCGTTCCCTCATATTTTCCAAAGTTTTGCTCGGTTAATCTCGGCTCTGCTTTTGCAGGAATTCCCGTGATTTCCGAAATGTGCTTTGCGGTTTTTTCGGCTCTCATAAGCGGAGAATAGAGGATGATATCTGCTTTTATATTCTCTGAAAGAATTTTCTTGCCCGTTTCAACAGCCTGTTCATGACCTTTTTCCGTGAGGTCAATATCCGTTGAACCGCAGATTTTATTTTCAACATTCCACACGGTCTGTCCGTGTCTGACAAAATACATATATCCCATAAGCGTTCTCCTTGCAGTTTTTCTGAACACTATTTTAATTGAGCCGACAGTGAAAATCAAGTTACAAAACAAATTTTTTGCAAATAAATTGACAGTGGCAAAGTCAGCTGATATATTTGATATGTACAGTTCAAAATTAAAAACGGAGTGATTTGTATGAAGAAAACTTTGATTGTAATAGATATGCAGAATGATTTTATCGACGGCAGTCTCGGTACTGATGAGGCTGTGAAAATTGTGCCTAATGTACGCAAAAAGATTGAAGAATACCGTTCAAACGGTGACGAAATTATTTTTACAAGGGATACTCACGGTGAAGATTACCTAAGCACTCCCGAGGGCAAAAAACTGCCCGTTGTGCATTGCGTAAAAAATACTCACGGCTGGCAGATTGCAGACGGACTTGATGTTCCCGATGCAATTCATATTGACAAGCCGTCATTCGGTTATACTCATTGGGATAAATTCTGCTTTGAAAAAATCGAGCTTGTAGGACTTTGCACCGATATCTGCGTTGTGTCAAATGCGTTGATTCGGCTTGCTGTGCCGGCGTAACCCCCGAAACCCACAATTCCGCCCTCACAACAATGAAAATGTGCCAGATTGATGTGGTGTGATTTAATAATAAAATATATTGTGATTTTAAGTTCGTGATATTGAATATATTAAAATACTTTGCGATAATTACTTGGTAAGGAAACGGTGGCGGCTGTTTCGACTCCCTTATCAGAGAGGGGGTGATTGCGTGGAATACATGGTGTTCACCATAAAGAAATAACCGCCCTGTGTCGTGAACAGAGCGGTTAATCTTTAATTAATTTTTATTGTTCAAACTTGCAAAACAGCTAAAGCCGTTTCCTTACTTGTATATTATCATTGATGAATAATTATGTCAATAAAAAACTTCAATTTCGGTTGACAAGAGATTGAAGTTTTATTTTTTGTATGTGCAAGTTTTTTAGAAAATTGAAGATTATTCAAAATAAATCAATTGTAAAATTTTTTGTATGAAGCTACTCGGAAAGTTCAAATATCCTTTCTATAACAGCTTTAAAAAATGGTAAATCTTTTTCCTGCTGATAATCCATATAACTCCAATGTGTGATATATCTCCATTTTGAAATCAACAATGATGTGGCTGTGCTGTAATCCGTATGTTTCAGCATTTTTTTAAGCTGATTGTAATCGGTAATATTTAAAATGTTTTTGTTATTATATTCATATTTTGAATCATTGAAACTGCCTAATTTAAATCCCATTTTTACCAAATCATTACCGAAATTCATTTCAAAATCATGAATATCCATAGAATTATTGATGAATTTTTCGTAGTATGGTTTTAGCACCTTAGCGGTATTTTTTCTTCCGTTTATGTATGAAATAGGATTTTGCGTCATATTTACTAAATCGGCAATGTTTTTGTTTATGTAAATATTCGGCTTATTAACTGCTTGACAGGTGCAGTATTTGCGATTTGACCTTGAAAGATTTTCTTTGCACAATCGTGGATAGAATGGAGTTTCCACACCTGAAGAATACCACTTCATATTTTCATAAACTCCGACAATCAGTCCGTGATTTACAGCAATAAGATAGTCGCAATTTTCTGCTCGTTTGGTGTCGATTATCCAATGACCTCTTGCACATTCCATAACTTGGCTATCTGACATATCGTATTTATAAAGTGAATTTATTTTAACAATTAAAAGATTGTGAAAAATATCTTCTTTTGAAAGAATTTCGGCACCGTAAATTTTTTCAAAATCTTCAGCTGTCATAACAGGCGCCGTGTGGTGTCCCGAAACTACATTAGTCAGTGATTGAGAGTCAATGTAGTTCATTATATTTATCAAAGCCGATTCGGCAACGAATGCCTCTTTTTCCGAAAGACCATATGATATAATTAGTTTTTTGATTTTGTTACCCGATGAGAGTATTTCTTTTATACGATTCGACTTATTTGAGTTATCGAGTTTTTCTTCGTGTTGAAAAATACGGTTGTTAATTCCTTTGCCTATGTAAAATATTTTGTTATCTCTTGGATCTGCAAGGGCATAAACATAGTAACCCAATTTTTGTTTTACCTTATCGGAAAAGCCATTCATAAGAAACATACCTTTCAGCTTAATTTATTTAATGATACCATAAATGTTAAATACGGTAAAGCGTTGTTTTGTGTACTTGATTTATACAAATACGGTCGGGAAAATTCGGTGTATTGTTTTACACCTGTCTTCCCGACCGCATTTTTATTATTACCTATTTTTAAAAATCATTCTTCCATTTGCTTGCCGAGGAATGCGGCGGCGGTTTGTGCAAGCTTGATTTCAGCATTTGTCGGGATTTTGGTCTGTTCACCTGTGAGCATAACTACCGCACCCGAAACATCTCCGGCGGCGATAATCGGATAGATTACCGATGCATAGTGTTCAATGCCCTCAATCGGCTGAATATCGCCGAGCGTCTGCTGTGTTGCCGAATAGGTTTTGCGATTTTCCATATATCCCTCAAGTACGGTTGTTACCCTGCGCTCAAGAAATTCACGCTTTGAAACTCCTGCGGCGGCGATTACATGGTCACGGTCTGTTATGATTGTCGGCATTGAGCTGATTTTTGCAAGCACATCTGCGTATTGTGACGCAAACTCAGCAAGCTCTCCGACAGGCGAATATTTTTTAAAAATAACCTCGCCGTCCGTTGCGGTATAAATTTCGAGCGGATCTCCCTCACGAATACGAAGCGTCCGCCTGATTTCTTTCGGTATAACCACTCTTCCGAGATCGTCGATTCTTCTGACGATTCCTGTTGCTTTCATATTAAAAACTCCCTTCGGACAATTTTGCCCTTTGTCTGATACATATTCAGCAAATTATTTGCAGTAATATTGTTTGATTCATACAGTTTTTTATACCGAAATTTTCTTTGGTGACATATTTTTACAACATATAAAAAATATAACTTTATCACGATTCAGTTAATCGTAACCAACTAAATTGCAAAATAATCTTGACTTAGCAAAAACAGTGGTTTATAATTTAGTTAATCGTAAATAACTAAATCATAAATGAGTAATTTGCAAACGGTCAGAGGTGAGAATTTTGTTTATAGGCAGAAAGAATGAGCTTTTACAGCTTAACAGATTGTATAACAGCGGAAAATTTGAATTTGCCGTCATATACGGTCGCCGCCGTGTGGGAAAAACGGCTATCATAAACGAGTTTGTCAAGGATAAAAACGCAATTTGTTTCACAGGAGTTGAAACAAATGCAAAGCAAAATCTTGAAAATTTGAGCGAGTGCATTCTTGAATTTTCAACAGGAATGAAAACGGATACTGCTTTTTCAAACTTTCAGTCGGCACTTGAATATGTTTTTAAATTGTCAGAGAACAAAAGAATCGTCCTTTGCCTTGACGAATATCCGTATGTAGCAAGAGCGTCAAGAAGTCTTGCATCAACACTGCAAATGTTAATTGACAAATATAAAGACAGTTCAAAGTTATTTCTTATTCTCTGCGGTTCATCAATGTCGTATATAGAGGACCATGTGCTTGCATACAAAGCACCCTTGTATGGCAGAAGAACGGCTCAGTTTAAGATTTTGCCGTTTGAATTTTGCGAGGCTTGTGAGTATTTTAACGGAATGTCACCTGAAGATAAGGCGCTTGCCTACGGGCTTGTGGGAGGTACACCGCAATATCTTTTGCAGATTAACAACAAAATTTCAATAGAGGATAATATAAAAAATATTTTTCTGAATCCTGTATCGGCTCTGTATGAAGAGCCTAACAATCTTTTGAAACAAGAGGTAAGAGAGCCGGCTATTTATAATGCCGTGATTACGGCAATTGCTACGGGTACATCAAAAATATCGGAGATTTCAACAAAGGTTGGAGAAACCTCAAGCACTTGTGTTGCTTATGTCAAGAATCTTGTTGCTCTCGGAATTGTGAGAAAAGAAGTGCCATACGGTGAAAAATCCACAAAGAAAACAATTTATTCTATTGAGGATAATATGTTCAGATTTTGGTATCGTTTTGTGCCGGAAAATTCTTCGATAATTTCAAGAGGTGCGGTTGAACTTGCGTACAGTCGAATTGCACCGTATTTGTCGGATTATATGGGTGCTGTGTTTGAAGAAATCTGTAAGCAGTATTTGTGGAAAAGGTTGCTGAACGGTGATTCCGAAATTGATTTTACGGATATCGGCAGATGGTGGGGAACAAATCCAAAAACAAGACAACAGGAAGAAATTGATATAATCGGCTCGGCAGATAAAAATACGGCTCTTTTTGCTGAATGTAAATGGCGTAATGAAAGTGTTGACCTGGGTGTTCTTGAAACACTTGTTGAACGCAGTAAACTTTTTAATTTCGACAAAAAGCATTTTTATATTTTTTCAAAGTCCGGTTTTACAAAGGGTTGCATTGATAAGGCAAATGAACTCGGAAATGTCAGCCTGATTGCTTATGACGATATTTTAAAATATAATAACGAAAATTAAATGTAAAAATCCCCGTCGGAGAAATCTGACGGGGATTTGACTTTGTTGTAAGCATTTACGCTTTCTTGGATTTTGAGGTGATTTTGTCTGCGATTTTGGTAACTATGACGCAGAGGATGATTGTGAAAACCATATCGGGCAGAGTGTTGCCGACGATAATGTCAACATTCATCAGGAAACGATATGCCGCAAAACCTGCAAGCCATACTATGATGTTGCAGATATCAACTGCTTTATCGGCTCTGTCCCTTTTTAGAATGAAGAAATCTGCAATCTGAATGGCAATCATTGGAGCAAATACCGAACCGATGAGATAGAGAAAATCGGTGATATCATCCATAGGATAAACAATTGCGGCGATTACACCTACTATTGTTACTGCAACGGCAACATATTTTCCTTTGAGTTTTGAGAATATCGACTCACTCGAAATTCCTGCCGAGTAAGCGTCAAGGAAAGTTGTTGTAACTGTTGAAAGAATTACAATTACAAGACCTGCAATGCTGAGTCCTGATTTAAGCATGATTTTTGCAATATCGCTTTCGCCTGTAAGGATAGACGCACTCATACCGATTATGTACATCCAACAGCTTACCGCACCGTAAACAAGTGTGCTTGCGAGAGTTGCCTTGAACGGCTTTTCCGCCTCTCTTGTGTAGTCGCTGATGAGCGGTAACCATGAAAGCGGCATTGCTACCGAAAGCTCAACTGCCGCACCGAATGACATTGAGTCATCGCCTGCCGCACCCATACCGTTACCGTTTCCGAAAATAAAGAAACACATCACGATTGTGAGAATGAACAGCGCCGCCATTGCAATTGTGTTGAGCTTGCCGAGGTTTGAAATGCCGACAAGAATCCAAAGTACAATCAATGCGCCGATTACGATACAGGCAATCCACCTGCCTGTGTCGCCCATATTCAGAATACTGTTTACCGAAAGCGAGCCGTCATAAATCATAATGGCTGTCCAGCCGACAAGCTGAATAACATTGAGGACAGAGAAAAGAAGTCCGCCCTTGTTGCCAAAGCTCATTTTTACGGTTTCCATTGAGCTTTTACGGCACTTACCACCGATGAGTCCCGCACAAAAGAGCATTGCACATCCGATTATGTGACCGATGATTACGGCTAAAATGCCCTTTTCAAAACCTAACGGAGCAAAGTATGTACCTGTGAGAATTTCGGCGATTGAAACGCCTGCTCCGAACCATATCAAACTGTTTTCAAATACACTTGTCTGCTTTTTCATTGCTCTGCCTCCGAATTTTCTTTTGTAAATTTACTTTGAATGTCAAAAGCGTGGTTCATGGGACCGCTGCCTTTGCCGAGGTCAAGCATTGCCGCAAGTGCGCCTGAAATATAATCCTTTGCACGCTTTACGGAAGCGTCAAGGTCAAAGCCTTTTGCAAGATTTGCGGCTATCGCACTTGAAAGTGTACAGCCTGTTCCGTGTGTGTTGGGATTGTTGATTCTTTTGCCGTTGTACCATGTGTAGGTGCCGTCTTTAAAGAGCAAATCGTTTGCATCGTTAATCTGATGTCCGCCCTTGCAGAGAACCGCACAACCGTACTTTTCGCTGATTATTTCAGCGGATTTTATCATTTCTTCCTCATTTGAAATTTTCATTTCAGAGAGAACTTCCGCCTCGGGAATATTCGGTGTAAGAACTGTTGCAAGCGGAAAGAGATGCTCTTTGAGAGTGCTTACCGCCTCATCGCTGATAAGCTTTGCTCCGCTTGTTGCCACCATAACCGGATCGACAACAATATTTTTTGCATCGTACTTTTTCAGCTTGTCCGAAATTGTTTTGATAAGGCTTGATGAAGAAACCATTCCGATTTTTACGGCATCGGGATAAATATCCGTGAAGATACTTTCAAGCTGTTCACCCAGAAATTCGGGTGTGGATTCCATAATTGCCGTAACGCCGGTTGTGTTCTGTGCGGTAAGTGCGGTGATTGCGCTCATGGCATAAACACCGTTTGTTATCATAGTTTTGATATCCGCTTGAATACCGGCGCCTCCGCTGCAGTCACTGCCAGCGATTGTTAATGCTGTTTTCATTTTAATCTCCTCTTTGCATTAATTTTTTACAGCGACAAAAGGTGGTGCCCCCAATCTGCCGCTTTTTCAAAGCTGTCTGCGTAGTAATCACAAACGGCTTTTATTCTGTTTTTATCATTCCTGCTCAATTCGTCATACACTCCCACCGTTTTGAAACCTGCCTTGTGAGCAGTTTCAACGGCAAAAACAGCGTCCTCGAATACGAGCGTTTCACTCGGAGCTGTTCCGAGTTTATCTGCACAGGCAAGGTAAATGTCGGGACTTGTTTTGCCTTTTCCGATTTGTGAACAGGTCACAATGTCCGTAAAATATTTTAGAATACCGAGCCTTTCAAATGCCTTTTTAATATGCGTTTTGTCGCTTGATGTTGCAATAATCATTTTGATATTGTTCGATTCCAAAAACTGCAAAATTTCTTTTGCATTGTTTTTTAAACCGACCTCAAAAAAGTAAAAATCTTCAATGATTTTCAGCACTCCCGAAACTATTTCATCAGTTGAAAAGGAAAGAGCATACTGCTTTTTCATATACTCCGCACCTTCCGTCAGACTCATATCACAGAGCTTTTCGGAAAGTCCGTTTTCGGCTGTTTTGCCGACAGACGAGAGGTACCGCTCTCCTGCGTCATCCCATATCTTCATTGAATCAAGAAGTGTGCCGTCAACATCAAATATTGCAGATTTAATCATTCGCAACCGTCTTTTCCGTAAGTGCTTTAAGCTCTGCTGTTGCCTTTGTAATATCGGTCTGAGCGAAAATAGCACTGATAACGGCAATGCCTACGATACCTCTGCCCTTGAGTTCCGTAACATTTTTGGAGCTGATTCCGCCGATTGCGATTACAGGAATGTCAACAGCCTCACAGATTTTCTGAAGTTCATCGTGTGAAACATCGTCTGCATCGTCCTTTGAGCCTGTTTTGAAAACTGCTCCGACTCCGAGATAATCTGCTCCGTGCTTCTGAGCAAGAAGAGCCTGTTCAACAGTCTGAGCCGAAACACCGATGATTTTGTCGTCACCGAGAATCTTGCGGACATTGCCTGCCTCCATATCACTCTGACCGACATGAACACCGTCAGCGTCAATTTCTTTTGCAATTTCTACATTGTCATTGATTACGAAGGGAACATTGTACTTTTTGCAGAGTTTCTGAATTTCAAGAGCCTCTTCAAGAAAATGCTTTTGGTCAAGATTTTTTTCTCTTAACTGAATGAATGTTGCGCCGCCTTTAATAGCCTTTTCAACCTGACTGCAAAGTGTTTCACCGTTAAGCCATGCCCTGTCGGTTACGGCATAGAGCAACAAATCTTTTTTATCGCAATTCATACTTTGCTCCTTTTTCAAGTGTTTCGGCATCCATATTATAGATAGCGTCAATAATGCGGTTGCGGTATGTTGAGTTGCCGTCTGTTTCTGCCATATTTGCAAAAGCGATTTCGCCTGCAAGTCCCATTGTACAAACTGCTGCGGCAGTTGCCTCAAGAACATTGTCGGGGTTTGCAACGATAAATGCAGTTGTCATACCCGAAAGCTGACAGCCTGTTCCTGTGATTTTGCTCATCTCGGGACGACCGTTGCGGATTACATAACACTTTTCGCCGTCACTTACAAGGTCAATAGCGCCTGTGATTGCAATTACGCATCCCGACTTTTTAGCATAATCCTTTACAAATGCAACTGCGTTATCGAGATTTTCTTCTGTTACCGCATCCGATACATCGGCATCAACACCCTTTGTTGTGCCGCTTCCGAGTGCAAGAGTTTTGATTTCCGAGATGTTACCTCTGATAACATCAAATTTGATTTCTTTTGCAAGCTTAACCGCTGTGTCTGTGCGGAGCTTGCTTGCGCCTGCGCCGACAGGATCAAGTAAAACCTTGTGAGAAAGTTCATTAGCTTTTTTGCCCGCAATGAACATACCCTCAATTGAGTTTTTGTTAAGTGTACCGATGTTGATGTTAAGACCGCCGCAAATGCTTGTGATGTCGGCAACATCATCGGGTTCGTCTGACATAATCGGACTTCCTCCGCAAGCGAGAAGTACATTTGCAACATCGTTTACTGTTACATAGTTTGTGATGTTGTGTACAAGCGGTACATTTTTTCTTACATTTTCAAGACAATTTCCAATCATAGCGGATTCTCCTTTATAAAAATAAAACGGACGCACCAACAAAAGGTGTGTCCGTAAAGGCTCGCTGTTTCCCTCCGTTGGCATTATCCAAATCAGGTCATAGGTCGAGGCATTCAGCCTCCTCTCAGCCGACTAACTTGTCAGCTCCCTTACTTATAATATACAATTTGTGTCGTAATTTGTCAATGAAAATTTGGCAAATAGGCACCGAGAACGATTAGTACGAATCTATCCTCAGTAAAATCTTCTGTATTCAGTATATCTTTTATGTAAAAAAACACTGATTTTTAAATATCAGTTGACTTAAAGAGAAAAAAACAGTACAATGAAAATAAACAGATAATATGGTTGAATTTGCTGTTGTAAAGGGGTTTTCCTCGAATTTATTTTTTGTTGAACAGGAGAAGAAGTATGTTTTGTAAAAATTGCGGAAGACAGTTATTGCCTAATGAAAAGTTTTGTGCCGATTGCGGAGCGCCTGTACCCGTACAGGAATCAGCTGTACAGAACGAACAGCCGATTGCAGAAAATCAGTCGGTTGAACAGACTGCCGATATGAATGTTCGGAATGAGCAGACACAGCCTGTTGAAAATCATCAGACTGACGCATATAATCAGATGCCTGCAAATGATTATTCCGCACCGCAGTATCAGACAGTTAATGCACAGGGCGGATATAATCAGTATCAGAACGGTCAGCAGGGCGGATATTCTTATGATTATAACAATCAGGGCGTTCAGCCACAGTATGCACAGCCGATTCCAAAGAAAAAGTCAAAGACACCGTTTATAATTACAGCGTGCGGCATTGCGGTTGCACTCGTTGTTGCAATTGCGGCATTCTTTATATTTAACGGACTTAACAAAGCCACCCCTCAGGGACAGATTCAGGGTACATGGATTGCCGAGGAGAACGGAGTAAGCCTCCAACTTGAGTTCAAGCCTGACGGAACAATCGGTATCCCGAATGCAAAAGAACTCGGCGAACTTATTTCACATTATGCAGGCAGCTCCGAATACGGCGACATGATTAACTATGATGAGATTTTTAATATGATTAAACTGACATATAGCATTGATGACCAAAAGACCCTTTCGGTGAGTTTTGAGGTGTCTTTTATCAATCAAAGTCAGTCGCAGTCACTCAAATGGTCTGACAATCCCGCAAACGGCGGTTCGGATACATGGGGAATCGAGGGCGATACTCTCTACATTGCCGGCACAAAGCTGACAAGAATCAATAACTGATATTGTCTTAAAAAATTCGTAAAAAACAAGGTCACGGTTCAAAATCGTGACCTTTTGTTGTGTGAAATATACAGGCTCTGTCAAAAGAATTCCGTCGTTGTCCGATGAACGATACTGTATGACAATCACTTTGTGTATTTTAGATGATTCAATTTATCACAAAATTTGTGTGCTTACTTGCGGGTGGATAATATCTGCCCTTACAGATTTGTACAAAAAGAAAAGACAGCACAATTTCTGTACTGTCTTAGTTGGAGCGGATGACGGGGATTGTTTAATGCGAAAAGTTCTACCTCGCCAACTGCTTGCGGTGCGTAACCCTAACTCTCATCAACGCTCTCCCTAAAAATGCTCCACTGGAGCATTTTCTTAACGGTTGCCTTCGAGCCCCTTGTTTGGCAAAAAAATCTGTAAAATAAAAAAACCAGTACATCAACTGTACTGATTTGATGGAGCGGATGACGGGGCTCGAACCCGCTACCTCCACCTTGGCAAGGTGGCGCTCTACCAGATGAGCTACATCCGCATTTTATTGGTGCCTCCGGGCGGAATCGAACCACCGACACGGGGATTTTCAGTCCCCTGCTCTACCGACTGAGCTACAGAGGCAAAAATTGGCGACCCGGAACGGGTTCGAACCGTCGACCTCTAGCGTGACAGGCTAGCGTTCTAACCAACTGAACTACCGGGCCAAATGTGGTGGGAACAACAGGGCTCGAACCTGTGACCCTCTGCTTGTAAGGCAGATGCTCTCCCAGCTGAGCTATGCTCCCACATGCCTTTGTCGCTCTATCGAAGTTCTGTTGAATTTCGAATATCTCTCAGCGACAGATATTATAATACTACAACTTGTTCCAAATGTCAACACTTTTTTGAAATTTTTTTCATTTTTACGAGTGACATCACGAACATTTACGACAAGGCCTTTAAAAATCTTTATTCTTTGCTGTTTTTCTCTGCAATCAGCTTTTCAAGGTCATCCTTTGTAAAGACATATTTCTTATTGCAGAAGTGACAGGTTGCAACGGCAACACCCTGTTCATTGACCATAGAACGGATGTCATCATCGCTGAGGGTACAAAAATAATTTTCAAGCTTTTCTTTTGAACAACCGCAAACATACTTAACAGGGTTTTCGTCAAGCACTTCAACCTCAAAGCCTTTGAGGGCTGTTTTGCAAATATCAAGAATACTCATACCCTTTGCAAGCATAGTTGTAACAGGTTCAAGCTCTGCAATATTCTTTTCAAGCTTGTCAATAACAGTATCGTCTGCACCCGGAAGAAGCTGAATAAGCAATCCGCCTGCAAGCAAAACCTCGCCGTCCTCTTTGTCAATCAGCACACCCAAGGCACAAACTGTAGGAATCTGTTCGCTTGTTGCGTAGTAGTTTGCAATATCCTCGGCAATTTCACCGCTGACAAGCTCAACCTGACCTATGTACGGATCACCTGAACCGTAGTCACGCATAACATTTAGCATACCTGTTCTGCCGACTGCTTTTGCAACATTGATTTTGCCGTTTTCGTAATATTCCGTCGGGCAGTCTGCATTGCCGACATAACCCTTTACATTGCCGCTGCTGTCGCCGACTGCGATAACGGGACCGAGTTCACCGTCACCCATTACACGAAGGTTGACTGACGCATCTTTCTGTTTGAGCATATCGCCCATAATTGAGGTTGCACACAAAAGTCTGCCGAGTGCGGCTGTGGCACTGCGTGAAAGATGGTGAATCTTCTTTGCGGTAAAAACTATGTCGGAGGCATCAACGCAAGCCGCCATAATCGCACCGTCAGATGTAATACAACGAATTATTTTATCCATATCGGTTATCCTTTCGATTCATTAAACTCTTTGTTGCGTGATTTTTTCATCCTTGCAACATAAATTGCCCTCTGTTCATCAGCTTTCGGGCTTTCAAGGGTAAGGTCGCCGTAAACAGCCTCTACTTCAAAACCTGCATCCGTGAGCATTTTTCTGATTTCATCATCTGTATAGGCTCTTTCCGAAAAGCTTTCGGACGAACGATAATACACACCGTTTTCTTCCTCAAAGAAATCAAGGTCGATTTTCACCTTGTTATCATCTTCGGGAGTGTTTTGCCATACGCAGAAAACGCTGTCGTTTTCATACACAAAGGTATTATCCGCAAGAACATTTTTATGCTTGCACACCGTGTTGACATCAAAAATAAACAGACCGTCATCGTCCATAAAAAGTCCCACACGGTCAAATGTCTTTGCAACATCTTCAATTTTTGTAAGATGATTTATGCTGTCGAGAGTACACACACAGGTATTTATTGTACCATACAAGTCAATACTCTGCATCTTCTGCCTTAAAAACAGGATATCAAGCCCTTCTTCGGAGGCACTTTGCATTGCCTCGCTGAGCATTTCCATACTGTAATCAATTCCGAAAACATCCACTCCCCGCTTTTTCAAAAGTCGGGTAAGAGTTCCCGTTCCGCAGGCAAGGTCAAGCGTTATGCCCATATTATGACCGAATCTTTCGGCAAGCTTTAAAATATAGTCACAGCGTTTTTCATAGCAGGCGTCCTGCATAAGTCCGTCATAAAATCGGGCAAATGACAAATAGCTCGGCATTACTCTTTTTCTCCGTTTTTAATTCGGTCAAGCACAAGCGTGTAGCCGTATGTATCGTTGTCAAACAACGCTCTTTTCACTCGGCTGATAGTTGCGGTTGACGCACCTGTTTCCTTAACAATTTCGGTATATACTTTTTTTTCGGTAAGCATTTTTGCAACAACAAGACGCTGTGACATGGCTTTAAGCTCTGCACTTGTGCATAAATCTTCAAAAAAGCGATAGCAATCTTCCTCGTTTTCAAGAGAAAGAATTGCCTTGAATAAATAGTCGGTAGAATCATTTTTCAGCTTTGAATTCAAAACCGTTTCCTCCTTAATTTTGTTTCCGTAAATTTTGAAAGCAATATGTTTTCATACACTAAAATTTTAACACACAAAAGTACGAAAGTAAAGTAAAAACTGCTTTTTCGTCTTTTTTTACGAAATTTGCCTGTGATTTTTTACACATAAATTTATGCAAACACAAAACAGCCGTCCGACTGAACAGCTGTTTTGCACTTACGGTTAAATGTTTTTCTTTATAGTATCGAGAGCGCCTTTTTCAATACGGCTGACCTGTGCCTGTGAAATTCCTATTTCAGCCGCAACCTCCATCTGAGTTTTGCCACGGAAAAATCTCATTGAAAGAATCCGCTTTTCTCTGTCCGAAAGATTTGCAATCGCCTCTTTTACGGCAATTTCTTCAAGCCATGTTGAATCGTCATTCTTATCGCCTATCTGATCCATTACATATATAGTGTCGTTTCCGTCCGAAAACACGGGTTCATAAAGCGACACCGGCTCGACAATTGCCTCAAGCGCCAGCACCACCTGTTCTTTCGGCATCTCCATAATTTTGGCGATTTCTTCAACAGTCGGCTCACGGTTATTCTTATTTGTGAGCTGTTCTTTTATCTGCATTGCACGGTAAGCCGTGTCCCTCATTGAGCGTGAAACCCTGACTGAGTTGTTGTCACGCAGAAACCGTCTGATTTCACCGATTATCATAGGCACTCCGTAGGTGCTGAATCTTACATCAAGCGTCGGATTAAAATTGTCAATCGCCTTGATAAGCCCGATTACACCCACCTGAAACAAATCGTCGGGATTTTCGCCCCTGTTTGTAAATCTTTGAATTACGGACAGCACAAGCCGCAAATTTCCGTTAATCATCTTGTCTCTTGCCTTTTTCTTTTCGGCAGGAGAACCGTTTTTGATTATATTAAGCAGTTCCCGTTTTTCACTTTCTTTAAGCAATTTAAGCTGTGATGTGTTTACTCCGCAGATTTCAACTTTTCCGTATTGCAAAGAATTACCCCCGAATCTGAATTTTAATCGGTTTTGTCTTTACAATAGTTATTGACGGTTTTATCGCTTTTATACTTTGAGTAATTTTTTTAAAAAGTTTTCTAAACTTTAAAATTGTACATTGACAATGGTACAATCAAATGGTACAATTTAAGTGTAGAATTAGCCATGTTATACAAATTCGCATATAAATCTTTAAAAGGAGGACGGCTATGTTTACAATTGATTTCACAAGCCGTGTGCCGATTTACGAGCAGATTTGCAACAATGTAATCAGACTTGCATCGGCGGGTGTGTTCAAATCGGGTGACAGACTGCCGCCTGTACGAACGGTTGCAAAAGAAATCGGAGTAAACCCGAATACCGTTGCAAAGGCATACCGCACGCTTGAAATTGACGGCTACATTTACTCAACTGTCGGCAGAGGAACATTTATGACCGACAAGCTGACAAAAGACACGGCATACAGAGATATGGCTCTGAAAGCATTCAGAGAAGCCACCAAAAATGCAGAACTGTACAGCGTTCCCCGCCAACAGCTTATTGACATTATTGACGCCATATACGAAGGAGGCGGTAAGAATGATTGAGGTTAATCACATAACAAAAAGGTTCGGCAAGGTAACTGCCGTTGATGATTTTACGCTCGACATAAACCGAGGCTCCGTACTCGGCATTGTCGGAAGCAACGGCGGAGGAAAATCAACACTTCTGAGAATTTTGTCAGGTGTGTTTGATGCTGACAGCGGTGAAGTTAAAATTAACGGTCAGAACATTTATAACAATCCGTCTGTTAAGGGCGAATGTTTTTTTATTCCCGATTTTCCGTATTTTTCAAACAGCGCAACACTCGAAAACACGGCATATCTTTACCGCAGTCTTTACCCGAATTGGAACGAGAACGCTTTCAAACAATTTTGCTCCGTGTTTCCTATTGACCCTGATGCAAAAATAATTGATATGTCAAAAGGTATGCAAAGACAGGCGGCTTTGATATTGGCGATTTCAACCTGTCCGAGATATCTTTTGCTTGATGAAATTTTTGACGGACTCGATCCGGTTGTCCGCCGTCTTGTAAAGAAAATTCTCATTGACAATGTTTCCGCAAACGATATGACCGTTGTCATTGCGTCACACAATCTGCGTGAGCTTGAAGAATTGTGCGACAGAATCTGCCTTATCCACAAGGGCAAATTGCTCCTTGAGCGTGAAATTGATGAAATCAAGCTTGGACTTCGCAAGGTTCAGGTTGCGTTCACGGAAGTTCCCGACAATTCGTTCTTTGAAGAAATCAATGTTATCAATTTGTGGAGAAACGGAAATATATTCAACCTTACAATCAGAGGAACGGAAGATGAGTTTATGCCAAAGCTTGAGGAGTGTAAACCTCTTTACATTTCAGCCGTTCCGATGACATTGGAGGAAATTTTTATAAGTGAAATGGGGGCAGCAGGTTATGACGCAGAAAACATCATTTAAAAGCAGAATGAAACAGGCATTTTCATTCTTCCGCAGTGACCTGAGAGCCTGTACTCCGTTGCTTGTTGTATTCGGACTTATCTCGGCTGTAACGGTTGTAATCTGCTACACAATATGCGTTGTGCTTGGCGAGGACATGACCTTTACAGGTGCGTTGTTAAGCCTTAATTTTCTGGGAGTTACGAACTCAGGCACAGGCATAATCGAGATTTTCCAGTATTCATCGGCAAACCTCATTTATCTTATTTCAATAATATTTACAATCATCTACACGGTGCGAATTTATTCGTATCTGCACAATAAACGCAAGGCTGATTTGTACGGTTCTCTGCCGATTGGCAGGTCAACGCTGTTTGTCACAAAAACAGCGTCGGCATATCTCATGTCAATTATCCCGACATTATTCTTCCTCGGAGTGATTTCAATTATCACGGTCTGCACGGGAAATTCCGTAATAAGCGAGCTTAGTTCGATGTTCCTCAAAATATGCCTCGGAACACTTGCATCAATCTCGTTTTTCGGTCTTATTGCAATTTGTTGCGGAACAATGCTCAACTCCGTGCTTATGTTCATTGCGGTTTGCGTAGCTTATCCGCTTTCCGCAATCTTCATCAAAGGCATTATTGTGGGTTGTTTTGACGGCTTTTATGTCGGCATTTTCAAAGACAGCATTATCATGAACGCACTCAATCCGCTTGCCGCATATGACGGAATCAACATTATTTACTGGCTGATTTTCTCGGTTGCTTGTATTGTCCTCGGCGCTTTTCTTGCAAAAAAGAGAAAAGCGGAAAGAGCACAGTCGGCATTTGCATTCCACCTTCCATGCTACATAATCAAGGTGCTTGTTTCATTCCTTGCAGGCATGTTCCTCGGTGTGCTTTTCGGCTCGGTAAATGTTCTGGGCGGATATGCGGGTTTTGTTTTCGGATTTATTCTTGCAAGCGTTCCCGTTTACATAATCGTTCATCTTATTTTGTACAGAGGCTTTTCAAAGCTTATCAAAACCTCGATTCCGCTCGGTGCATTGATTGTTTTCAGCTGTGTAGGCGTTGCACTCTGCTGTTTTGACGCATTCGGCTACAACAGTTATGTACCGAAAACTCAGGATATCAAGAGTGCCGGATTCTATGACGCAAATTCAAACTATCAGGCAAAAAGCAGTGCTGTCGGCAAAAATCTTAAAGATATGGCTGATGATATTACAGACAAAGACACAATCACAAATATCCTGGAGGCACATTTCCAACTTGTTGACAACCGCAATTATTCGGTAAAGAACAAGTTCAAAAACACTTGGGTTTCAATGTTCAAGGACAATGTTCCTGTATTCAGCGAGATTTCAAAAAATCCCGATTACGCATTTGCCTACACACTCAACAACGGTAACATCGTTACAAGAACATACAGCTCTGCATCGGCTTTTGACGAAACAGAGAGCTATCTTTCAAGCACTTATAACGAACTTGACACATCCGACATCATTTATTCAAAGGGCTATATCAAGGCATACAGTCCGCTTGTAAAAGCTGATTACAAGGATATTAACACATTTATCGTTGCAGGCTTTGACGGCAAAGCAACTGACGATAAGCATCCTGATTTTGTATCAAGCAAAATTATTTATACTAATGATGACGGAACAGTAAATTATTCTAAAAATTACAAAAATACAGCCGAAAAAATTAAAGAGGCTTTTCTCAAAGACCTTGATAATTGCAGTGACGAGGACTTTGCGAAAATAGATCAAATGACCGAGTATGCAGATCATGCGCTTGATGTTGCCTATGTCAATTACGGTTCATACGAAAGCTTTATAAAATCCGAACCCGATGCTGTATGTGTGATTGCGATTGCAACAGGTGATGTTAATTCGTATTACGATGGAATTAGAAATATTGATTCTTACAACGGCAATACTGCCGCAAGAACACAGGTTGTTTATACTGTTCCCAAAAGCTTTAAAAACACTATAAAAGCGTTGCAGGAGCTTGGTATTCTGAACAGCAAGCTGTATATGGACAAGGATTATCTGCCGGGTGATTCAACATCTTATAAGGAATACACAGGCGAATATTACTACGATGATTACACCTCCTCATCCGATTTGTATGACTATACAGACGATTCTTATATTGACGACAGCGAATATTGATACAGGCATTACACTACAGGAAAGCAGGATTTTAAATGGAACTTTACAACGGACGACCAACCGACTTAACAGGCAGAGAAGACCGTGAGATCAGAGTATATGACCTTCTCGACAGCCTTGAAATTGAATATCAGCGAACCGACCACGGACACGCTGACACAATGGAGGCTTGCAACGAGATTGACGCTGTGCTTGATGTTCTGATTTGCAAGAATCTTTTTCTGTGCAACAGGCAGAAAACCGACTTCTATCTTCTTATGATGCCGGGTGACAAACCTTTTAAAACAAAGGAACTGTCAAAGCAAATCGGAAGTGCAAGACTTTCGTTTGCAACTCCCGAATTTATGCTTGAATTTCTCGATATCAAGCCGGGTGCGGTGAGCGTTATGGGGCTGATGAATGACAAGGACAACCGAGTAAGACTTCTTGTTGACGAGGATGTTCTCAAGGGCGAATATGTCGGCTGTCATCCGTGTGTAAACACCTCAAGTTTAAAAATCAAAACAGCCGATGTTTTCGGAAAGTATCTTAATGCGGTTCACCACACCGCAACAACCGTAAAGCTTATCGGTGAAGATTAAGTGTAGAAATCATTAAAAGTATTAAACGGCAACGGGATAAATTTTTCCGTTGCCGTTTCGTTTTTTACAGAACATAACTGCCCCCGAACCTTTGAAAGATTCGGGGGCAGTTGTCTGAATATTAAGAAAAATGAGTGTCAATTATTTGATTTACTTTTCAATCTTTCTTCTGTAGCAAACGAACATTGCACCGCTTGCAACGAGCATTACAAGTGCAACCGAAACAGCAGTTATCGGGTTGCCTGTCTGAACTGCACCGTTGCCGCCTGTTGCAGATTTTGTTACTGTATCCTTTGTTGCAGTATCTTTTGTTGAAGAAATATCTTTTGAAGGAACTCCGTTTGCATAGTAGTTAACCTTAAATGTGCCTGTAACCTTTGTTGAATACTCTTCATCTTCGGGAAGATTGAGCCATTCGTTTACATCACCCATAACATAAACTTCAAGATTTGTCATTGTGACATCGGGGCGAGCATCAACAGAACTTATATATACCATATCTTCCTCTGTGCCGTCAAAAGTCTTTGTGTAAGTTTTGCCTGTAATTTTATCCTTTACAGTAACTTCAAGACCTTTAAATTCGGGATAGAAATATGTTTCATCGTAGTATTTCTTGCTTTCGGGACTTCCGTCATACGGCATATCAGCCTCATAGAAGAAATCAGTATCAGCCTTTGTGTAGTTCACCTTTTCGGGAGCCTTTACGGAAACAACCTCATAACGCTCATCAAGCTGAGGTACATCCGGCCATATGTTTTTAAAGTTGATTTTATAGCTTGTCTGTGCATCCTGATATGATACATTTACAGTATACTCTCTGTAAATCATACCGTAAAGCTTTGAGCTTAATTCACTAACAATTTTTTTAAACTCATCCTCGGTCATATCTTCTGTAAAATCAGGCATATTTTTCTCAGATTCAATCAATGCCTTAATTACTTCGCCGTAATTAAACGGATCAGCAAGCTCAGCTTTGCAGTCCTTAGCATCAACCTTTTCGGTTGTACCGTCACTGTAAACAGCTTCAATTTCCATACCTGTAAGGTCAAGTTTGAGTTCAAGATTGAACTGACTGAAATACTTGATTAGACTTTCTTCTGTTGCATTTTCGTCTGCGATTTTTGATAAATCAATATCAGGTTCAATCACATCCTCTGATGTGTATGTAAGCTTGTCGGGGAGCTTTGTAATTTTAAGCTCTGTTACCTTTTTTGCCTCATCGGGTGTCGCTGTATCGTCTGTCTGTGCAAACGCTGTGAACACGCATGAAAATGCAAGCATCAAAACGATTGCAAGAGATAATACTCTTTTCATAAATTTTTCCTCCTGAAAACTAAAAATCATTGTATGATAAAAGCATATACAATTACAACATCATTGTACCACACTGTTTTACAAAAATCAACTGTTTCAACAAATAATTGTCGCAGAAATTCTTCACTTGCTGTTTTTTATAAATTTTTCATATAATATATTATTGTATTTGAGATTTAATTATAATTGTTCAAAAAAATTTGTATTTATTGCAAATTTTCTATTGTAAAATTCTGTCATTGCTGATATAATTGTAGTCAGAATCAAAAGATTATCGAATCCCCGAAAATCGGCATAAAACCTAACATGCAAATATGGTGATTAAATTGAAAATTCTGCTTAATCCGGACAAAGAAATTGTAAAAGAAGTTCGCAAACAACTTATACGCACGGGCGGTTATTGTCCGTATATGTTAATCAGAAGCCCTGCAACACTGTGTATGTGTGAGGATTTCAGGGCAAAAATTGCCGATCCCGAATTTGAGGGATACTGCCATTGCCTGATGTATTATAAACAAAAATAGAATTTTATACATAACAAAATAACAAAAATCGGAACAGCCGTGATTGGGTTTACGGCTGTTCCGATTTTTTAGGCAGAAAAACTCAATCGAGTGAAGTAAATCTGAACTTAAATGTTATAATCCCGTTTTCAAATTCGGCTTTATATTTGAATCCATGCATTTCAAGGGCGGATTTTACTATTGAAAGTCCTATTCCGCTGCCGCTCTTATTATCTCCCTTTGCGGCTCTGAAATAAGGTTGCCACAATTTTGAGAGATTTTCCCTGTCAAATGACGAGCATTGATTGCTGATTGACAATACATCATCCGAAACATTAATTGCGATATCCGAACCGTAATCGGAATATTTTTCGGCATTGTCAATCAGATTTTCAAGCACCGTTTTAAGCATGGCAGGGTCAGCCTTTATTTTTGCCTTTGAGTTGTAAATGAAAATAATTTCGTGTTCTGTGTGAACATAATAATTTTCAAGAATTTTCTCAATAAACGGTTTAAAGTCAAAAACTTCGCAATTCAGCTTTAATGCGGGCGAATCGAATCGTGACAAATCGAGCATTCTGTGAATAAGAATGTCCATTTCCTCGGTCTGCTGCTGAATGATTTCTATGTTGTGAAGTTTCTTTTCGGTGTCTTCCTCATTTTTAAGATTTTCCGCAAAACCGCCTATGACGAACAAGGGGGTTTTGAGATTGTGCGCAATTGCATTTGTCATTTCAAGACGGGTTTCCTCCTGTGCGGTTCGCCTTTTAAAATCTTTCCACGAGAAAATTTCAACCGTAATCACCACCGCCATTATCGTAAACGCAACGGCAAATACCGTTATAAACTTCCATAGGCAATCATCAAGCAGATTTATTTCTTTTAAAGAAGTAATATGAAATACTCTTGTAACCTCTTTATATTCATTCGGCGAGTTGTTTATCATATGATTTTCGGTATAATAAAGGCAATCTCCCATTAATACATAATATTTAAAAATCCCGTCAGGAACTGCCCCAGTCTCATCATAGATGTCTGTAAACAGACTGTTGTCACTCAGGATTTTTTCAACATCTTTTTGGGAGTATTTCGGTTTGCTTTTTCCAAGGAAAAAGTCCTTATCAATTATATTGCGGTGCATCTCGTCATTTTCAAATTGTTGGGATTTTAATTCTTCTTTGGTCAAGTAATTGTATTTTTTTAGGTCAAAGCTGTACTTTTTGATTGACTCGTCCTGAACATACCAGTCATTTTCTTTATTGCTTTTTACGATTTCGAGCTGACTCGGCACATAACCGTACTTTGCCGATCCGTAAAATTTTTTGCAAATTAAAAGATAATAGTTTCCGTCTTTGTCGGCAGGTGTGTTAAGATAATTACAAATTTCTTTATACTCATCATCGCTGAGCAAATTTTTAAGTACATCAAACCTAATATAATTTTCTGTACCCATATCCAATATTCCGCCGTTGATATCATTATAATGGACAGTCAGTACATTGTCTGTCGTAATCGTCATATCGTTATCATAGGTTAATTGAAAGTATGTATTGCTCTTGTCAACATTTTCATTAATCAGCGCCACATACTCATTGTAGGAATTATTCGGACTTGTTACGATGCCGTTTTTAATATAGTCCATCTTTGTATTCAGTTCATTTACTGCGTTGGCTATGAGTAAATCCCTTGAACTGTCGAGTATTGCAAGAGAGGTAAAAACCGTTCCCAGCAGACACACAATTATTGTTACGGAAATTATAATGTAATGAAACTTTTTTCGCCGTTTGATATATCTTGATTTCATTTTTTATCCTCCGCCTTATACCCTCGCCGTATTACCGTTTTCAAAACAGACGCATTTTCGCCCAATGCTTTTCGGATATTTTTGATATGCGTGTCAAGCACTCTTTCATCAATCATCGTGTCATAGTGCCACACGGCTGTGATGATTTTTTCACGGGACACAACGCTGTTTTTATTCTCTAACAGAATTTTAAGAATAGCATATTCCTTTGCGGTAAGGGTTACTTCTTCACCGTCGGACACAACAACACCGTTGTTCGGATTGAGCGAAACATTCCCCACCGTAAGCAAATTGTGCCGTACAAGTCCTTTTGAACGCTTGATGAGGGCTTTCACCTTTTCATAAAATACGGGCAGAGCAATCGGCTTTACAATGTAATCGTCACAGCCGAGAGCGTAGCCGTTGAGCATATCAGCCTCGCTTGTTCTTGCCGTGATGAACATAATCGGCACATCGCTGTATCTGCGGATTTCTTTGCAAAGCGTAAAACCGTCCATTTCGGGGAGCATTACATCAAGGAGCAAAAGGTCATAGCTGTTCTCATATGCCTTATCAAGTCCCTTTAAGCCGTTTTCCGCAAGGGTAATATTAAATTTTTCTTTATCTCTTTTTGAAAAATATTCGACAAGCATTTCACGAATATTTTTATCGTCCTCAACCAAAAGAATGTTGTACATTTTCCTCACCGTACTTTGATTGTAATACATTAATCTGAAGTTGATATGTAGATTTCTGTATATTTAAAATTCAGTTTCTGTCATAACTAAAACGGCGGATGCAATTTTCAGCATCCGCCTTGTTTTATGTATCTTATTTATTGACAAAATATCTGATGATATCCTGACGGGTTACGATACCGATAAAAGTACCGAGGTCATCGGTTACGGGGATAAAGTTCTGATTCATTGCCCGTGCAAGAAGCTCGTCCATACCTACCGAAATTTTAACCGCCGGATTAAAGTCGTGACGGAGTATGTCGCGGATACGAAATTCTTCCTGTTCTTCAATATCGCCCGAAGTCTTTTTGTCAATTATATGCCACAAAAAGTCACCCTCGCTCACCGTGCCGACATATTTTCCGTCACGGGTTATAACAGGGATAGCGGTGTAGCTGTGAGCACGCATTTTTTCAAGTCCCTGTCTTAGGGTATTGTCCTCATAAATATATTTTAAAGAATCTTTATGCTTTAAAAGCATAATAACATTCATCTTTTCACCTCCAGTCAAAAAACAAATATTTGTCAGCCAAAGGTCATTATAGTACCAAACAAACAATATTGCAATATCTTTTTACAATATTTTACACAATTATTGCATTTTTGATTTTACATACTTATTTGTAACATAAAGCTGTCCGATAAGGTACACCACGCCAGCCGTGAGCAAAAGCGTTTTAACCTGCAAAAGTCCGCTCATCATAAAAATTACTGCGGTTACGGCTGTAAGAAGATATGCCCATAATTTTGAAAATCTGTTAAAGCATAAAAGCCACAAAATAAGTGCAACAACCGTCAGAACACAGGTTGAGATTATCCAAAATGTTTCCATAATCGGCTTTGTAAAACCGCCCTCAAGCACGCCGATGTTGATTCCCATAAGGAAAATACTGCAATATTTTCCGATTCTTTCTATGTAAAGCATAGCCCTGTTATCAAAAATTGTTCTGTCTATTCTGTTGCTTTTTATATAGACGATGTCGGGTACAAGCAAAGCAATTGCAAAAGCAAGTCCGTACCAGTTAAAAAGATTTGTATTGAAAAAGTCCATAAGTTCACTCCGTTATTTATTGTTTTCGTGGTATTCACAAAATTCCTTCGTTTTGCTCCAATACTTTATTCCCCAGTTTTCAAAATTCCACTCTTCCATATAATCGTTACATTCGTAGTCGATGTACCACAAAAGTCCGTTGTTTAAAATGAAATTTGTCGGGAAATAATCTATGTTAATTCCTTTTGGATTCAACAGTCTGCACATTTCACGAATCTGCTCAATGTATTCGGGTTTCATCTCATTCTGCAAAACAAGCTCATATGCAGTTTTGCCGTCAATGTAATCTTTAAGAATCCTCTCGTTTTCCACATCGCAGTCAATAAGCTTCGGCAGTCTGAGCCCGGCATTTTTCAGCCGTTCGTAATCGTTAAGCTCACTTTGAATTTTGTTACCGAAGGTATAGTATGAACACGGCTCGTGGTGAATCTGCTTTAAAACATAATTGTGTTCTCCGTCTGACACAAGGTAGGAATAACCGCCCTTGCCTTTTCCGAGAAGCTTAATGACGGTAAAATCTTTTCCGTTCACACTCATAGTATCCATGAGAACACCTCCGCACATATTACCGTATTATTTTATCACAGCTAAAGTTTGGGTGCAAGTTTTAAATTCTTTATGTGTAATGAACAAATGCTAAAATAAGTACATTCGGTAAAATAAAAAAGCGTGGATTTATAAATTTATTTTCCCATGCGGCAATTTATTACAAATTTGTTGTTGATTTTCTTATTAAAAAAAAGTATGATATAGAATATATTATTTTGCCCAAATGCCACAGTTGTGACATTTGATGCCCGCTACAATTGAATAACAACTTTTAACACACAGGAGAAGATTTATTTGGAAAAGAAAAAATTCAGAATCAGCGGAAAGCTGATATTTAATCTCGCTGTTGTGGCAATCTCGATTTATCTGATCATCTACTTCTTTGTTTCGGAGGACGGTCTGATCGACTTGCTCAAAAAGCCTGACGCCTGCAATATGCTGATTATCCTTGCGGCTTTGCTGATTTATGATTTGAACATCCTTGTTGACGCTGTTGTCACGCTGATATATGTGCGGTCAAAGTATGAGGATTTCAGTTTTATTGAGGCTTTGAAGGTCGCATTTGTCGGAGTATTCTTCAGTGCGATTACACCGTCAAGTACAGGCGGACAGCCTATGCAGCTTTACCTTATGTCAAAAAAGAACATAAGCGTAGGTTTCGGTTCGGCTTGTATGACGCAAAAGTTCATTGTATATCAGATAGTAATGACCGCTGTCAGCGTTATTGCTGTTATCACAAGGTTCAACTATTTCAGCGATGCTTTTACAAACATCTGGTCAACACTTTTCATTATTTTCGGATTTACCGTTCAGCTTGCAATGACGGCTTTGTTCCTGCTTGTTTCATTCAGCCACAAGGTTACAAACAAGCTCATCAATCTTATTTATAAGATTATGAAAAAGTTCAAGTTCATTAAAAATCCCGAAAAAAAGGTTGAAAGACTTCACAAAGAAGTTGATATGTTTCACGACACAAACAAACAGCTTTTTTCAAGCGTAAAACGGCTTGTTGTAATTTATGCACTTGTATTCATTCAGGTAATTTTAATTCTTTCAATCCCCTACCTCATCTATGTTTCATTTGGAATGGCTCCGATTGCAAGAGCGGCAGGTCAGCCGACACTTTCGTTCTATGATTCAATCTGTATTCAGTCATTCGTGCTGTTCACGGCAAACCTTATACCGCTTCCCGGTGCATCGGGCGGTGCGGAGCTTGCATTCACGATGTACTTCGGTTCATTCTTCAAAATCGGTGCAATAAGCAAAATCAAGCCGGCAATCCTTATGTGGAGATTTATTACATACTACGGAGCGATACTGATTTCTGCCCCGTTCTCCTACTTTACAAAGGGTAAAAGGCGTGACGATGAAATAAAACAAATTGAAGAAGAACTTGAATCGGAAATGGAAAATAAAAAATCGGAAGAAAAATTAACTCAGTAGTATTTTCATAAATATCTCTTTCAAAAACGGAGCAGACACAATTCAGTCTGCTCCGTTTTTTGTTGTATGACAAACCGTTACCCATTTTTTACGGTCAATTGTTGGAAACAATTTGTAGCGGCGAACCTTGTTCGCCGCTACAGTATATCATCAAACATTCTGTTTAAGGCAGGTTTTCAGGTCATCCTCTGCGTTGCTGATTGGACGCAAGCCGAATGTTTCTGATAAATACTGCAACACATTCGGGCTTAAAAATGCAGGGAGTGTCGGGCCGAGGTAGATATTCTTTATTCCGAGGCTTAAAAGTGCCAGCAAATCGGCAACCGCCTTTTGCTCATACCACGAAACAATCAGCGACAACGGCAAGCCGTTTACATCTGTATCAAACGCATCGGCAAGTGCTACGGCAATGCAGATTGCGGAGTAAACATCGTTGCACTGACCGATGTCGAGTAATCTCGGCAAGCCGTCGATGTCACCGAATTCGAGCTTGTTAAAGCGGTATTTTCCGCAAGCGAGCGTCATAATTATGCAGTCTTTCGGCACATTTTCAGCAAACTCAGTGTAGTAATTTCTGCCCGGTCTTGCACCGTCACAACCGCCGATAAGGAAAAAGTGTCTGACTTTTCCGCTTTTGACGGCCTCGACAATTTTATCGGCATATGAAAGCGTAGCGTGATGACCGAATCCCACAAGAATTTCGTGCGGTTCAACATCTTCCTTAAAACCTCCGAGTTCAATTGCCTGCTGAATAATTTCGCTGAAATCTTTGTCGCCGTTTTCCTTTTTGCCGATGTGCTTAACACCCTCCCAGCCGACAACGTTTGTACTGTAAATTCTGTCTTTGTACGAATCTCTCGGCCGCATAAGGCAGTTTGTCGTCATAAGAATACAACCGGGGATATTGTCAAACTGCTTTTGCTGATCTTGCCATGCACCGCCGAAATTGCCGATAAGATGCGGATATTTTTTTAAACCGTCATAGCCGTGACACGGCAGCATTTCGCCGTGAGTATAAACATTTATGCCCTTGCCCTTTGACTGTTCAAGGAGCATTTCAAGGTCTTTCAAATCGTGACCTGACACAATAATAAACGGACCTTTTTTGATGTGAACATCAACCTTGTGCGGTGACGGATTGCCGTAGGTTTCAGTGTTTGCTTCATCAAGTTTTTTCATAACTTCAAGAGCATTTTCACCCGTTCTCATCGTCATTCTGATAAGCTCCTCAACCGTGAGCGAATCATCCGTTGTCGCCTCAAGTGCAGTGATGTAAAAATCGTCAACCTGATCGCTGAAATAGCCGAGTTCACGAGCCTGATGACCGTAGGCGCTTATGCCTTTGAGACCGTAAACAATTGTCTGTCTTAAAGAGCGGATGTCGGGGTCAAGCGACTTTTCGTACATAATTCCCGCAAGCGGTGCGTCTTTGAGCATTTCCGACTTTGTTTCGGGAAGATTGTAGGTTGCGTGCAGAGTATGATTTTTGATTTCGCCCACAACTTCACGAAGTTTTTCCTTGATTTGCTGAGATTCACGCAAGAGCGACACATGCACATCGGCATCAAAGTTTACATTCGTCAGCGTTGTAAAAAGGCAGTTTTCCACAAAGCGAACAATGTCCTTGTCAATGTGCTGACCTTTTTCAATAAGCACCTTGCCGTAACAGCTTATGCCCTTCAGCTGAAAGATAAGTAAATCCTGAAGATTTGCAATTTCGGGAGTTTTTCCGCAAACACCGAGCCGTGTGCAACCCTTTCCGTTCGCAGTCTGCTCACACTGATAGCAAAACATCTCATAACCCAAGTCCATATTATTACTCATAAAAAAATTACCTCCGAAACATTTTGCAAATATTATCTGCAAATTTTCGGAGGTTTATTCTTAATTTTGATATTCTGTTTTAAAGATTTGCAAAAACCTTTGTACCTTTATTCTTAATCCAATACCAGATTGGAAGGCTGATGAGGATAAAATAAAATGCTGTGCAGGCGAGGAAAATTTCAGTCGAAATTTCAATTTCAAAGCTGAGAAGAATCGGATACGCAATAGCAGGTACGCATACGGCAAGAACTGAAATCAACAATGAAAGCATAACGCTTGCACTCTGTTTTACTGCCTCAGCGGTTGTATTCCAGTCAAGCTTTGGCTTTTTCAGGTCAAACATAAGTCCGAGAAGTCCCGAGAACAACGAGAAAATTATCGGAATAAGAATTGTGATAATAACATTAACCGGTTTCATTCCGAGCATTATTGAGAGAACAATTGACGGGACAAGTGAAACAACGCCGTTTACAATAAAGTGAAGTTTCAGCTTTTGCGTAAGCACCTGCAACGGTGATACAGGAAGCGACTGCATAAGCCAAAGGTTTTTAGCTTCCATTGAAATTGATGCCGCAGAAATCGGTCCCATTGAAATCACAAAGGCAATCACAAGTGGAAGATATACTGAAATCATTTCAATCAATGTACTTGGAAATTGCTTCAGCGTATTAAGCTGGAACACTACATAAATTGTTCCGCCTACCATAATTAACGCACTGAGTCCGCTGTTAAGCATATAGGTTGCGTTGCCTGTGAACATCATTCTTTCTTTGCGTAAAAGCGCCTTTGATGCAGAGCTTACTTTCAAAGTTTTCTCTTTATACACGGCTTTCTTCGCACCCTTTTTCGCTGTTGCAAGCTTTATGAAACTGTGAGAAAGCACCGCATAAACAATTGCAAAGAATGCAATAATTACTACAGCAACACCAAAAAGCGGCAACAATTCGCCCGATGCGCCAAGTCCTGTGAGGTAAAGCGGATATGCACTGTCCATTATATTTGCACCGATGCCAATTGAATTTGCAGCGAGTGTTTTTACAAGGTCCTCTGCCTGATAATAAAGGTAAAAATACAGTGCAAAGAAAACAAGTGAAAATACGATTGTCACAACATTTTTATGTCTTGTCCTTGATGTTACAAATGCAATCAGCCAGCCGAGAATGCACGAAACGCTCAGGCTTAAAAGCGGAACTAAAAGCAGAATCACAATCTGACTTACTACAAGCGAAGCCGAAACAGACGCATTTGTTGCATAGGCCGCAAAAGCAGGGACCTGTACAAGTGCACAAAAGAGAAGATTTTGTGCATACAGTGGCAACATTCTGCAAAAGAGAATACTGCGAGGCGGAATGGGCATTGAAAGCAAAAGTTCATTATCCTTTGCCTCATAAAGCTGTGAGAGCGAAAGGAAAATACAGCCTATTGTGCTGATTACAAACGACGCACCCATAACATAGAGAAAATACAACCAACTGAATCCCGATGTTGCAAGCATAGGTGCCATCATGCTGAACATATTGTAGAACATAAATGCAAATACAACACCGACAAAAGCGAGAAGAGCAAGATAAACAGCAGGTGAGTTAAACGAACTTTTTTTGCCGTTCTTTTTCTTGTTTGACGAATTTGCGGTGTACCGTGCAAGTGCCTTTTGAAATTGGAGTTTAATTAAGGTTTTAAGCATCTTTCTCCTCCAGTTCAAGGAATACATCTTCAAGCGAATCATCGCCCTTGACCTCATCCATTGTACCCGACTTGATAAGTTTGCCGCTCTTGATGATAGCAACCTTGTCGCAAAGCTTTTCGGCAACTTCAAGCACATGGGTTGAGAAGAAAATCGCACCGCCGTTATCGCACATCTCTCTCATCAAAGTTTTGAGAAGGTGGGATGATTTTGGGTCAAGACCTACAAACGGTTCATCCATAATGATAAGCTTTGGGTTATGTATGAGTGCGGAAACAATTGCAAGTTTCTGTTTCATACCGTGAGAATAGCCGTCAATTGTCTGAGCAAGTGCATTTTTAATTTCAAACATTTCAGCATATTTACTGATTCTTGCCTGACGGTCAGACTGGCTGATTCCGAAAATATCGGCAATAAAATTGAGGTACTTAATACCTGTCATAAACTCATACAAATCGGGATTGTCGGGAATGTAAGCAATTTTGCGCTTACATTCGAGAGGTTTTTCTTTTACCGACACACCGTCAACATAGATTTCGCCCTCGTCAAAGTTGAGAATTCCACAGCAGGATTTGATTGTTGTTGTCTTACCTGCACCGTTGTGTCCGATAAAGCCATAAATCTCGCCTTTTTGAATATGAAGTGACAAATCGTCAACAGCCTTTTTGTCACCGTATTTTTTAGTTAAATGTTCTATTCTGAGCATAAGCGCTCCTCCTATAGCCAAATAAATTACGCAAATTATACTACACAAAATATTCTTGTGTCAATATGTTATAAAAATTCAACAAGTTTGAATTACAAACCAATAAATCTGCGAAATTTGGATAACAGAAACCATTTTTGATGAAATGTAAAATCTATTGAAATATTTTGCATTACGAATCATCTTGAATATGCGTAGGAATGATTTATAATATTAGTACAGATTATTTTTTGGAGGTTCATCTTGGCAAAGTTCAAAAGAAAATATACGCTCGGGGAAGAAATTTTCAACTCTGTATCACACGGAATCGGTGCAGGTCTGTCGATTGCGGGAACAGTTGTGCTTATCGTTACGGCGGCAATCCACACAAATGCGTGGGGTGTTGTCAGCTCATGCATTTACGGTGCATCGCTCATAATACTCTACACAATGTCAACTCTGTATCATTCTTTCACAAATGAAAAAGTAAAAGCATTTTTCCGAATAATGGATCACAACACAATTTTTCTGCTGATTGCAGGAACATACACACCGATTACTCTTTACTACCTCAATGGTGTGACAGGTTGGATTCTGTTCGGAATTGTGTGGGTATCGGCAATTTTCGGAATAGTTATGAACTCAATCAATCTTGAAAAAGCAAGGATTCCGTCAATATTCTGCTACATAGGAATGGGTTGGGTAATAATCTTTGCAATAAAACCGCTTATGGAACATATGCCGTCAATTTCGGGAATCTTCCTCATCATAGGCGGAGTATTCTACACGGTGGGGATTATATTTTACGCAATTAAAAAGGTAAAATATTTTCACTCGATATGGCACTTATTCACGGTTGCGGGAAGTGTGTTTCACTACTTTGCAATTCTTCTCGGATTTTTTCGTATTTAACGAAAGCGAAAGCTGACCGCATAAAAATCCGCAGGTAAATCTTTCACACGCAAAAAATGGGCTACAGAAAAACTTTTTGTTTTTCTGTAGCCCTAAATTTTATAAAAAGATTTGTTTAGTTTACGGGAACGCCTACGGAAACCTCTCGTACAGACAGAGCTTCCTTTGGAAGTGTGTACTTCTGCTTATAAGCCTTGTAATCTGCGTTGTACTGAATATCATCGGAATTTTTGAGTTCGTGGAGATATTCGTGTGCGTCGTAGCCGTTGCGATTGATTTCAATAACACCGATTGCAATGTTTGAGCAATGGTCGGAAACTCTCTCAATATTTGTGATAAGGTCAGAGAATACAAAACCGAGTTCGATTGTACAGGTACCGTTAGTAAGACGCTTAACATGGGCGTCTTTAAGCTTGTCACGCAGACGGTCGATAACCTGTTCAAGCGGTTCAACCTTTGAGGCAAGTGCAAGATCATTATCAACAAAAGCAACAGTAGCGTTGTTGATAATTTCACGAAGTGCGTCAACTATAACGGCAAGACCTGCTTTCGCCTCTTTTGAGAACGAAATGTTCTTTTCGTGAATTTCCTGAGCAACCTTTACAATGCTTACCGCATGATCGCTGATACGCTCAAAATCACCGATTGTGTGAAGAATGAGCTGAATAGTTTTACTGTCGTCAGCCGAAAGCTGTTTGGAACTGAGCTTTACAAGATATGTTGAAATAACATCCTCATAGGAATCAATCATATCTTCGTTTTCATGAATTGTTTCCGCAACCTTTTCGTCATAATGGTCAACAAGTTCAAGTGCGCCGAGGAGCGTACCCTCAGAAAGACGAGCCATTTTTTCAGCAAGTGACTTTGCACGCTCTGTTGCAACAGAGGGAGTGTTGAGAAAACGCTCATCGAGGAACGGAACATCCGAATCCTCTTCCTTGTCCTTGATTGTAAGACAGGCAAGCTTTTCAAGATACTTGTTGAACGGAAGAAGAATTGCAGTTGCAAGCAAATTGAATGCTGTGTGGATAACCGCAATATTCTCCGGACCTACGATATCGTCAAGGAAACCGTAGTTGATAAAGAGGTTAGAACCGTAGAACAATGCACAAATTACGAGTGTGCCGATAATATTGAAGTAAAGATGTACAAATGCGGCACGCTTTGCGTTTTTCTTTGCACCGATACAGGAAATAAGTGCGGTTACGCAAGTGCCTATATTCTGTCCCATAACAATCGGGATTGCCATTGAATAGCTGATTGCGCCTGTTTTGGACAATGCCTGCAAAATACCGACAGAGGCGCTTGAGCTTTGTATAATTGCGGTCAGCAATGCGCCGGCAAGAATACCGAATACAGGGTTGTTAAAGAGTGTGAGGAAGCCTGTGAATGTCGGATCATCCGAAAGCGGTTCAACAGCCGCACTCATCTGATCCATACCAACCATAAGAATACCAAATCCGAGGCAAATTGTGCCAAGATGCTTCTTCTTTTCCGAATTACAGAACATAAGAAGAATAATTCCTACAAAGGCAAACACGGCAGAGAAAGACGACGGCTTTAAAAGCTGCATAACCAAACTGTCGCCCTCAATACCCGAAAGGCTGAGAATCCAAGAAGTGATTGTTGTGCCGACATTGGCACCCATAATAATACCGATTGCCTGGCGGAGTTTCATAATTCCCGAGTTTACAAAGCCGACAACCATAACGGTTGTTGCCGAAGAGGACTGAATCACCGCAGTAACAGCCGCACCGAGAATGAATCCTTTCATGGTGCTGTTAGTCATTTTTTCCAGAGTTTTTTCAAGCTTACCGCCGGAAAGGCTCTCAAGACCGTCGCCCATTGAATTCATACCGAACAAAAAGAGCGCCAGACCGCAGAGCAGTTGTAAAACCATAAACAAATCCATAAATACATACTCTCCTTTATCATCAATAATATTAAACTAAAGTCATAGGATTGTCAATGAATTGTAAAGAATTTGTAAAGTCTGAAAGCTTGGTGAATATCTTTGAAATTTGTCGAAACACGGCATTTTTTATGTAAGATTCGTGAAATTGTATTGTTTGAGCAATAAAAAAGCGGCACTGCACAATATAGTATGTACAGCACCGCTTGAAATTTATTTCCTCTGCAAAAGATTGTAAAAATATTCACATCAGAACCTTGCGGTAAATGTTGTTCCCTGTTCACTGCTTTCAAGAGAAATCTCTCCGCCGTGTCTTTCGGTAATGTGCTTGACAATTGCAAGTCCAAGACCCGTGCCGCCTGTTTCCTTTGAACGGCTCTTGTCAACACGGTAAAAGCGTTCAAACACACGCTTGTGGTGCTTTTCGGGGATACCGATTCCTGTGTCGGCAACTTTAACAAACGGATGTTCATTGTCATCGCCTGTTATGATTTTTACCGAACCGTTTTCACGATTGTAACGGATTGCATTGTCACAAAGATTGTAAATAAGTTCGTAAATCTGATTACGGTTGCCGTTTATGACGGCAGTTTTTGTATCAACAGTGATTGTAATTCCGTGCTTTTCGGCATTTGAACGGAGATCCTCGGCAACCTCGGCTGCAACCCCTGCAAGGTCAACAGGGGCAAATTCTTCATCGCTGAATTTTTCGTCAAGCTGTGAAAGCTCCATAATATCGCTTATAAGAGAGAGAAGTCTGCCCGATTCCTTGTGAATTTTATTTGCAAAATTCGGAATATCATCGGGCTTTACAAGACCGCTTGCAATGATTTCTGCATAGCCCGAAATTGAAGTCAACGGAGTTTTCAGCTCGTGAGTTACATTTGCCGTAAATTCACGACGCATTTTCTCAGCCTTTTTCTTAGCCGAAACATCAATAATAAGACAGATTGCACCGTTTTTTTCGCCGTTTGAATAAACAGGATTGGTGATAATCTGCAATGCTCTTCCTTTTACGGTTGTGTCGCCGTTTTTACTCTCGCCCGAAAGAGCCTTGTCAACGCAATCGTTAAGGACCTCGTTGCGTGAAAACGCAATCAAAGTTTTGTCGGTAACACCGTCATCATCGGCACCGAGAAGCTTCGACGCCGAATAATTGCTCATAAGCACCTTTTTGTCAACATCAATAAGAATAAAGCCCTCCGCCATATTTTCGATAAGCGTTGAAATTTTATCCTTTTCAAACTGCAGTCTGCGCATCTGACGCTTGATTTGTCTTTGCTGGCTTGCAATTTTCTGTGAGAGCGGCAAAAGCTCATCATACGGCGAGCCGTTGCCGTTGTCCGCCATTTCCTTAATCGGCTCAACGATTTTCTTCGTGGAGTGCTTTGCCAGAATTGTGCAGACAACAAATACACCTATCATAATTATAAGAATTGACGGAATAACAAAAAGAAAGATTCCGTAAATGCTGTCAATTGTCTTTGCAACACGGATTACAGAACCGTCTGCGGTTTTTTCTGCATAGTAGTATGTTATTTTATTCAAAGTTTCCGACATTCTGTGGCTTGAACCGTTGCCATCCTTGATTGCCTGTTCAAATTCGGGGCGGTTGCTGTGATTCGGCATAGAATTAACATCTGTGTCAACGCTGTCGGATACAACCGAACCGTCACTTTTTATGAGAGTAACACGAAAATCGCCTATTCCGTAATATTTTGAAAGGTCGATTTCGCTGTCGGAATTATAAACGCCGATGATTTTATCGGTATATTGCCGAACCTCTGCCTCCTGTTCATCGGAAAACACAAACCAGAAAGCGGCTGTTGAAAAAACAGCCGTCAGAAGAATGGACACCACAGCGATAACCGAAAAGTTTTTTAAAAGCTTTTTACTCAGTTTCACTTTATTCCCCCGCCTTATATCCGACATTTCTCACGGTTTTGATAAGGTTTCCGCAGCTACCGAGTTTTTGCCTGAGGGTTGTAATGTGCATATCAACCGTTCTGCTCTCGCCCTCAAAATCATATCCCCACACATTGAGAATGATATTTTCACGGGTAAGCGCCATACCTTTATTTTTGAGAAGATACTTTAAAAGTTCGTATTCTTTGAAGGTGAGGTTACATTCCTCACCGCAGCTTGTTACAATGTGCTTGGAATCGTCAAAAACAATCTGACCGAGCTTTATTACATCCTGTCTGTCATCAACAGAACATCTGCGGAGGATTGCACGGACTCTTGAAATAAGCTCAAGGACTGAAAACGGTTTTGTAATATAGTCATCGGCACCCATGTCAAGACCTTTGACCTTATCCATTTCACTTCCCTTTGCAGTAACAAGGATAACGGGGACATTTTTTGTCACGGCATCCCTGCGCATTTTTTCAAGCACGGAAAGTCCGTCAAAATCGGGCAACATAACATCAAGAATTACAAGCTGAGGAATTTCGGCTGTACAAGCCTTAAAAAAGCTTTTGCTTTCACCAAAGCTCTGAACCTCATATCCGCTGCTTTTCATGGCATAAGATTCAAGCTCTCTGATATCGGTATCATCTTCAACAATGTAAATTAACATCTAATACTCTCCCTCAACAAATGTGTATTTAAATGCACCGCAAAGGGGCGTCTGCACTTAAATTAAAATCGAAACATCCGCCATAATTATAGACTTTTTTTGCAAAAATGTAAAGTTTAATAAAACAAAAATCAGGAGCATACAGCTATGCTCCCGTTTGTTAAGCAAAATATATCAGTCGGACAAATCGCAGCTGCCTGTAATTGAAAAAGCAACCCACTCTGCAACATTAACCGCATGGTCTGCAATTCTTTCAAGATACTTTGCAATCATAACGATATCGAGAGCCTCTGAGCCGAGTTCTTTATTCTTATGAATGAGTTCAACCGTTTCATTCTTTGAACGGTTAAAAAGTTCGTCAACGATATCATCCTGACGGGCTACCTTTTTGGCAACCTCAATATCGCTCTTAACAAAAGCGTCAATAGCCTCCGTTACCATTTTTGAGGCATTGTCTGCCATTTCCAAAATGTGAGTAAGATTGAACACCTGCTTTTTGTCCTTGATGTAAACAGACATTTCAGCAATATCAACTGCCTGATCGCCGATTCTCTCAAGGTCGGTAATCATTTTGAGTGCGGCGGAAACATATCTGAGGTCGTGTGCAACCGGTGCCTGATGAAGAAGAAGGTGCAGACATCTGCTTTGGATGGATTTTTCCGCCTCGTTAATACGATTTTCGTGTCCTCTTGCGATATCAAGCAAATCTTCGCCGTCAACAATCATCTTCATTGTATTTTTGATTGCCTGTTCAACAAGACCGCCCATTTCAATAAGGCTGTCGTTAAGCTGTGTAAGCTCTTTATCAAAATATTCTCTCATTAGCCAAACCTTCCCGTAATGTATTCTTCGGTACGCTTATCCTGCGGATTTGAGAAAATTGCGTCGGTTGAATTACATTCAACCATTTCACCGAGTAAAAAGAATGCTGTTTCATCTGAAATACGCAAAGCCTGTTGCATATTATGTGTTACCATAACGATTGTATAATCGTTTTTCAGTTTAAGACAAAGCTCTTCAATTTTACCCGTTGAAATAGGATCAAGTGCAGAGGTTGCCTCGTCCATAAGCAGAACTTCGGGTTTTACGGCAAGTGCTCTTGCAATACAAAGTCTTTGTTGCTGACCGCCCGAAAGACCGAGAGCGCTCTTTTTGAGTCTGTCTTTAAGCTCATCCCAGATTGCGGCGTCACGCAAGGATTCTTCAACAATCCGGTCAAGTTCTTTCTTGCTTTTGATTCCGTGTGTGCGAGGACCGAAAGCGATGTTATCGTAAATGCTCATCGGGAACGGATTGGCTTTCTGGAACACCATACCAACCCTTTTGCGGAGGATATTTACATCCATATCTCCGTAAATATCCTCGTTGTCAAGGCGAATGTCGCCTGTTATCTTACAACCCTCAACAAGGTCGTTCATTCGGTTGAGCGACTTTAAAAGAGTTGACTTACCGCAGCCTGACGGACCGATGAAGGCTGTGATTCTGTTTTTCTTCATACGGATATTTACATCCTTTAACGCATGAAATTTTCCGTAGTAAAGATTCATGTTTTCTATGGTAAATTTATCCATTGTAAAATAATTATCCTTTCCTGTTACTTCTTGTTGTTTCCGAGTTTCTTTGCAACAAATGCCGAGAGTGTATTGATTGCAAAAACAAGTACAAGAAGTACAACTGCGGTACCCCATGCCTGATCTGTATGAAGTCCTTCGTTGGTAAGTACATACATATGAACGGCAAGTGACCGTCCCGAATTGAGAGGGACTGCCGCATAGCCTGTTGCCGAACCGTAAGTATAAATAAGTGCGGCTGTTTCGCCAACTATTCTGCCGACAGCAAGAATGATTCCGGCAAGAATACCGGGCATCGCACTCGGAAGAATAATTCTCATAATTGTTCTGAGCTTGCCCGAACCGAGTCCGTAACTGCCCTCACGGTATGAATCGGGAACTGTGAGAAGTGCCTCCTCGGTTGTACGCATAATTGTGGGAAGTACCATAATTGCAAGCGTAAATGCACCGGCAAGAAGTGAATAACCCCAGTTAAGGGCATACACAAAGAAAAGCATACCGAAAAGACCGTAAACAATTGACGGAATACCGGCAAGGGTTTCTGCCATTGTTCTGATTACCTTAACAAGCTTGTTGCCACGCTTTGCGTACTCGGCAAGATAGATTGCCGCTCCCACACCGAACGGTACCGAAATTATAAGGGTTACAAGCGTAAGAACAATTGTGTTGATAATTGACGGCATACACGATACATTGTCGCTGTTGTACTCAAGCGAGAACAGCTCGGGGGTAAGGTTCGGAACACCTCGCACAAGAACATAGACAATGATAAATATGAGAGCCGCCGCAGAAAGTGCCGCCGCAAGACCTACAAGAATGAGCAGTACCAGTGAAAGGGGCTTTCTTTTGTAGGCTTTCATTCTCTGTTTAAACGATACTTTGTTGATTGCCTTAATCTGTGACACATCAACCGCAGCGGCATCGTTTTTTATGTTATCGCTGTTAGCCACGCTTTTCACTCCTACTCTTTATAGCCTGCATTGAAAGTGTGATGAGCAGAACAAATACGAACAGAACAACACCCGTTGCAATAAGTGCCTGACGGTGCAAGCCTGTTGAATAACCCATTTCAAGAACAATGTTTGCGGTCAGGGTACGAAGTCCGTCCGTAACGCTGTGCGGAATCTGAACCTGATTGCCTGCAATGAGTACAACTGCCATTGTTTCGCCCAACGCTCTGCCTATGCCGAGAACAATCCCTGCAAGAACGCCTGATTTTGATGCCGGAAGAATTGTCTTGAACACACTTCTTTCCTTTGTTGCACCGAGTGCCAGAGCACCTTCGTAATAGCTTTCGGAAACTGCTCTGATTGCCGACTCTGACACACCGATGATTGTCGGAAGAATCATAACTCCGAGTACGATTGATGCCGCAAGCCAGCTTGAACCGTTGCCGCCGAAGTTTTCTCGAATGAACGGTACAACTACCATAAGTCCGAAGAAGCCGTAAACAATTGACGGGATGCCTGCCAAAAGCTCTGTTGCCGGTTTAAGCACCTTGTAAAGCGGTGCAGGGCAAAATCTTGCAAGAAATACTGCTGTGAGAATTCCTATCGGAACACCGATTATGATTGCTCCCGCAGTAACATATATGCTTGCGATAATCATATCAAAAATTCCATATGATGCAGGCACATTCGTAGGCGCCCATTTCTGTCCGCCTACGAAATCAAAGAAGCCTATTTCTGCCATTGCAGGAACACCGTTACAGAATAAGAATATACAGATTATGACAACCGCCGCTATACTTGTTACAGCTGTGAGGAAGAAAACTCCCTGCATTGCCTTTTCACGAAATCTGTTTAATCTCATTTAATTATGTCACTCCAAGCAGTTGTTTCACCTGTGTAAATTGATTTTACCTGATCAAGTGTGAGGTCATCACATGTGTTTGCATTGTTTACGATTACTGCGATACCGTCTTTTGCGATTGTTTCAACCTTGAGTGCACTCTTTTCCTCATCTTTAAGGTCACGGGACGCCATACCGATATCACATGTACCGCCCATAGCTGACTGCATACCTGCCGATGAATCGGATGTCTGGATTTCAACCTTAGCGTTTGTGTTTACTTTCTGATAAGCCTCGGCAAGCTTTTCCATTACAGGTGATACCGAAGATGAACCTGCTACGCTGATTTTGCCTGACGGCTTCTTACCGCTGTATGCGGCATTTTCCGAAACAGTTACATAACCGTTGTCCGAAACAATCTTCTGACCGTCTGAGCTCATTATGTAATCAACAAAATCCTGAGCAACATCGCTGAGTTCGCCCTTGTAAGCAATGTTGAACGGACGGCTTACTGCATAGTCGCCTGACTTTACATTATCGGCTGTTGCCTCAACACCGCCGATTTTAAGAGCCTTTACCGTATCGTTGAGTGAACCGAGTGAAATGTAACCGATTGCCGCCTCGTTATCCTTAACATTTGTGATAACAGCCTCTGTGCTGTTGATTGTTACAGCCGAAGTAGTTGTGTTGTCTGTCTTGTTGTCGCCGTCCTTAACAAGAACGCCTGTAAGCTCTGTGAATGCATCTCTTGTACCTGAACCTTCTTCTCTTGTTACAACGGAGATTGTTTTTGATGCGTCAAACTTTGCGGCATCCGAACCTGCGTCGGATGAACCGTTTGATGAAGAATTTGCACCGCCGCAGCCTGCAAATGCAGAAACTGCAAGAACACCGAATAATGCTGTTGCCGTAATTTTTTTAGTCATAGATTTCATTTGAATTTTCTCCTTAAATTCATATCATTTGTGTACCTCTTTTGTACAACATCAGTCTATGACTGTTTTGTAAAATACGCTGTTTGTCAATTGTAAAAAGAGTGTAAATAAAAATATAGGTTTTGTATGCCAAAATAAATTTTTACAAATTTGCGTGACAAAGCCTTTTATTTGTGGTACAATATTACAGAAGTATGCAGGATGTAAAATAATTCCTGCAAAATTTCAAAATCAACTTACATAAGATTTACAGAGAAATATTATTCCAAGGAGGTCATTTTAGTGGCTGAAAACAAAATTCCATACAAAATATACCTTGACGAAAGCGAAATCCCGACACAATGGTACAATGTTCGTGCAGATATGAAAAACAAGCCTGCACCGCTTTTAAACCCTGCAACACTCAAGCCTATGACACACGCAGACCTTGCTCCCGTGTTCTGTGATGAGCTTATTGACCAGGAGCTTGACGATACAGACGCATACATTGACATTCCGGAAGAAATTCAGAACTTCTATAAAATGTACCGTCCATCTCCGCTTATAAGAGCATATTTTCTTGAAAAGGCTCTTGACACCCCCGCAAAGATTTACTACAAATTCGAGGGCAACAACACAAGCGGAAGTCACAAGCTCAACAGCGCAATTGCTCAGGCTTACTACGCTAAAAAGCAGGGACTTAAAGGTGTTACAACCGAAACAGGCGCAGGTCAGTGGGGTACTGCCCTTTCAATGGCTTGTTCATATTTCGGCCTTGACTGCAAGGTATTTATGGTAAAGGTTTCATACGAGCAAAAGCCTTTCAGAAGAGAGGTTATGAGAACCTACGGTGCAAGCGTTACTCCGTCACCGTCAACAACAACGGAAGTCGGCAGAAAGATTCTTGAGGCTCACCCCGGTACAACAGGAAGCCTTGGCTGTGCTATTTCTGAGGCTGTTGAGGTTGCAACTCATACAGACGGCTACCGTTATGTACTCGGAAGTGTGCTTAATCAGGTACTTCTTCATCAGTCCGTTATCGGTCTTGAAGCAAAAGCCGCTCTCGAAAAATACAATGTAAAGCCTGACATTATCATCGGCTGTGCAGGCGGCGGTTCAAACCTCGGCGGTCTTATCTCTCCGTTTATGGGTGAAAAGCTCCGTGGCGAAAATGACTACAAATTTATCGCTGTTGAGCCGGCATCATGCCCAAGCTTTACAAGAGGTAAGTTCGCATATGACTTCTGCGATACAGGTATGATTTGTCCTCTCGCAAAGATGTACACACTCGGCAGCGGATTTATTCCGTCAGCCAACCACGCAGGCGGACTTCGTTTCCACGGTATGAGTTCAACACTTTCTCAGCTTTATCATGACGGTCTTATGGAGGCAAGAGCAGTTGAGCAGACAAGCGTATTTGCGGCGGCTGAACAGTTTGCAAGAGTTGAGGGTATTCTTCCTGCTCCCGAAAGCAGTCACGCAATCAGAGTTGCAATTGATGAGGCTCTCAAGTGCAAGGAAACAGGCGAAGAAAAGACAATTCTCTTCGGTCTTACAGGTACAGGCTACTTTGATATGGTTGCTTATCAGAAGTATAATGACGGCGAAATGAGCGACTACATTCCGACAGACGCCGACCTCCAGCAGGGCTTTGACGGCTTGCCAAAGGTTGACTAATGCGAGTGTCTCGCACCCGGTTCGTGAAGACAGTTTGTTATATTCAAACTTTTGTCACCCGAGCGTAGCTTGGTTGTCAATTTACGAACTAACACTATATTAATATTTATCGGAATATAAAAAAGAAAAGAGGTCAGTAATCGCTGACCTCTTTGTTATAGGAGATGATTTTTTGAAAACACCTGTTCTTGAAAGTGAACGAGTCATTTTACGCCCATTAACCGTTAACGATGCTAAAACGGCATTTAACAACTGGACAAGTGATAATCGAGTTACAAAGTATATGCGGTATAATTCTCACACAAGCCTTGATGATACAATTGAATGGCTTAAAATGGTTGAATATGCAGAAAATTCTGATAAGCAATACGATTGGGGATTTATTGACAAAAAAACGGGTACTCTTTTCGGCAGTGGCGGTCTTGTATGGAATGATGATGAACAGATGTACGAAATCGGTTACAACTGTATGTTTGATTATTGGCACAAAGGCTTTACAACTGAAATAGCCGCAGTAATTCTTAATTTTGCAAAGAACGCTTTAAAGCAAACAAAAATTTACGGTTGCCACGCTGTTGAGAATGTAAACTCGGGAAAAGTTATGATTAAAAATGGATTTGTACCTACCGGATATACTACCGTAACAAACTTTGACGGCACAACTAAAAAGGCACGAACCTACATTTTAAACTTTTAACTATTATACGCAATGAGTGCAATATTTGATGCACAGTTTTCTTCATTTAATTAACAAGTCAGTGCGTTTTATTCGTTTTGGTTTTGCAACCAAAACGATTGGCGAACACTGTTCTCCGCTACATTTAAGGAATTACTTTGCAATATTCATAAAGCCAAACAAAAACGGTTGGATTACTTTTTTCGTAAATCCAACCGTTAATTTTTTATTTGGTAATCTAAAATCCGAACTTATTCTCTGCCGGCACGAACGCTTGCGGAGGCAAGTATATACACAAAACCGAGGAGAATATCGGTTGCTATGTCGAACACTTCAATCACAAAAACAACCTGTCCGTTGACAACATTAAATATGATGTTAAGCACTCCGATAAGCACAAGCACTACTGCGAGTTTGCCCGAAGTTTTCAACATTTTTTGCATATCCGGCGGTGATGTCTTTTTTGAAACGGCTCTCAGTCCCATTGAACCTACTGCGAGCTTCAGCACCATTGAAACGGTGACGGTCACGATTAGCAGATAGTCAAATACCGATGCCGATCCGCCGTCAAATGACGGGATAATCGTATTAACCAGCTTGTATGCAACCAAAATTCCCGAAAATATAACTCCGAGAAACATTACAACTGCCGTTACTTTGATTTTTTCTTTCATAAGACACACCCCCGTGAATATTTAAGCTATCAGCCGATAAGTTCCTTGATTTTTGACTCTGCAAGAGCAGGATCTGCCTTACCTCTGCTGTTCTTCATAACATTTCCGACAAGCGACTTAATCGCCTTTTCCTTGCCGTTCTTATAGTCCTCAACAGCCTTTGGATTGCTCTCAACAGCCTGCTTGCACAAATCGTTGAGTGCGTTTTCGTCAAGACCGCCCATATCGCTTTCGCTGATAAATTCAAGAGCACCCTTGCCGCTGTCAAGCATTTTTTCAAGTGTTGCCTTTGCAAGGTTGTTGCGGATTTTACCGCTGTCAAGAAGTTTTACAAGCTCGTTAAGCTGTTCGGGAGTAACCGCAACATCAAAGATTTCCTTGTCAGCCTCGGTTTCTGTTCTGCGGAAAATCTGACCGATAATGAAGTTTGAAACTGTTTTTGGTGACTTAACGCCCTCGCAAGCCTTGTCAAAATACTCGCTGATTTTGCGGTACTTTGTAAGAAGCTGTGCATCCTTTTCGGGAATTGCAAGTTCGTCAATATATCTTCTGCACTTATCGGCAGGAAGTTCAGGCATTGCAGCCTTTATTTCTTCAACAACATCTTTCGGAACATGGATAGTAACAAGATCGGGATCACGAAAATAACGGTAATCGTGAGCGTCCTCTTTACTTCTCATTGAAGATGTTGTGTTGGTTGCGTCGTCATAACGGAGAGTTTCCTGAACAACACTTCCGCCGTTTTCAATAAGGTCAACCTGTCTTTCAAACTCATACTCCATAGCCTTTGCTATGTTGTTAATTGAGTTCATATTTTTAATTTCGGTTCTTGTACCAAGCTTTTCGCTGCCCTTTGGACGAACCGAAATGTTTACATCGCAACGCATTGAGCCTTCCTGCATTTTACAGTCGGAAATTCCGATGTAACGCATAACCTGCTGAAGCTTTTCAACATACTCTCTCGCCTCGTCAATTGAACGAATGTCAGGCTCTGAAACAATTTCGATAAGAGGAACACCGCCACGGTTATAGTCAACATATGTGTCGCCGTGCTGATGAATGAGCTTTCCTGCGTCCTCTTCGATGTGAATGTGGTGCAGACGGATTTTTCTGCCGTTTGAAAGCTCAACATAACCGCCGATAATGAGCGGAGCATAAAGCTGGCTGATCTGATAAGCCTTTGAAAGGTCGGGATAGCAGTAGTTCTTTCTGTCCATTTTTGAAATCTCTGCGATTTCACCGTGAACTGCAAGACCTGCACGGATTGCATAGCGAACTACCTCACGGTTAAGCTTTGGAAGTGTTCCCGGCAGACCGATACACACGGGACAGCAATGGCTGTTTGGCGCACCGCCGAATTTTGTAGTACAGCCACAGAAGATTTTTGTCTTTGTGGCAAGCTCAATATGGGTTTCAAAACCCGCAACTAATTCGTAACTCACAGCTTAACACCCCACTTTGTATCCTTAAAGTTTTCAGCAGCAGCCTGCTGATATTTGTATGCCGCATTAAGAATTTCAGCCTCGCCGAAGCTCTTGCCGATAAGCTGCATACCAATCGGCATACCCTTTGCGTTGAATCCGCACGGAACCGAAACACCCGGCAGACCTGCAATATTGACAGGTACAGTGCAGATATCCGTAAGGTAGGTTTCAATCGGATCGCTTACAGCGTGTCCCTTTTCAAATGCTGTCATAGGAACTGTCGGAGCAAGGATTACATCGCACTTTTCAAATGCGTTGTTGAATGCCTTAACAATAGTGCCACGAAGATTCTGAGCCTTTTTGTAATAAGCGTCATAGTAACCTGCGGAAAGCACATAAGTACCGAGGAGGATTCTGCGTTTAACCTCTTCGCCGAATCCCTCCGAACGGGTACGGCAAACCATATCGTGAGTGCCGTTGTAATGCTCGGTTTTGTAGCCGAAACGGATACCGTCGTATCTGCCGAGGTTTGAAGATGCCTCGGCACAGGCGATGATATAGTAAACAGGAAGGGCAAATTTGAGTTCAGGCAGGTCAAAGTAAACAATCTCTGCGCCCATTGACTTGTAGATATCGGCAGCCTTTAAGACAGCCTCTTTTACATCGTCACGAACACCCTCAAGATATTCCTTTGCAATACCGATTTTCATACCCTTGATGTCATCGTTGAGTTTTGAATAAGTGTCACCGACAAAGCCCTTTGAGGTTGAATCTTTTTCATCTCTCTTTGAAATTGCGTCAAAAACGATTGACGCATCTTCAACAGACTTTGTAATCGGACCGATCTGGTCGAGTGAACTTGCATATGCGATAAGTCCGTAACGGGAAACCGCACCGTAAGTAGGTTTAAGACCTACAATACCGCAGAATGATGCCGGCTGACGGATTGATCCGCCTGTATCAGAGCCAAGACCGTAAGCGGCAATGTTTGCGCCTACCGCACTTGCAACACCGCCTGATGAACCGCCTGAAACATAGTTTGAATCAAACGGATTCATTGCACCGCCAAAGTATGATGTTTCGCATGAAGAGCCCATTGCGAACTCGTCCATATTCGTCTTGCCGAGCATAACTGCGTTTTCGCCTGCAAGAGTTTCCCAAACGGTTGCGTTATAAATCGGCTTATAGCCAGTGAGAATTTTTGAACAACAGGTTGTTTCAATTCCCTTTGTTGAAATATTGTCCTTGAGCGTCATCGGAACACCCTCGAGCATACCGATTTCTTCGCCGGAGGCAATTTTTCTGTCAACAGCCTCGGCAGTTTTCAGAGCCTCCTCGCCTGTTACATTAACATATGCGTTAAGCTCGCCATCAGCCTTTTCGATTTCATCAAGATAGCTTTTTGTAAGCTCGGTACATGAACATTCTTTTGACACAAGCATTTCATGAATTTTTTCAATAGAACCCATTTTTACACCGCCTTACTCTCTGTTTCTTACAAGGAAGTGATCCTCTGCCTGCTCGGGAGCATTTGAAAGAATTTCCTTTGTATCGTAGGACTCAACAACCTCATCCTCACGAAAAACATTTGACAGATTGTTAATATCGTCAAACTCCTCGCCGTCTGTCGGAGCGTTATTGATTGTGTCGGCAAAATCTATGATTTCCTGCATTGACTTTGTAAGGCCGTCAAGCTCCTCTTCGGGAACAAAAAGCTTTGAAAGCAACGCAATGTTTTCAACATCTTCTCTTGTTACCATAAAAACCGTCCTTTTTAAAGAAAATAGGGCAAGTCATATAATATATAACTCGCCCTTTGAGTTTGAATATATGACTGCAAATGCAGTTTTTATCTTAATTTAATATGAACCTCACGGAGCTGCTGTTCTGTTACCTCACCCGGTGAACCGAGGAGAAGATCCTGAGCATTGGAGTTCATCGGGAATGCAATAACTTCTCTGATGTTCTCTTCCTCTGTAAGGAGCATAATCATACGGTCAACACCCGGAGCCATACCTGCGTGCGGCGGAGCACCGTACTGGAACGCATTGTAGAGTGCAGAGAACTTAGCCTTGAGGTCATCCTCGCTGTAGCCGGCAAGCTCGAACGCTTTCTTCATAATTTCAATATCGTGGTTACGAACAGCGCCTGATGAAAGCTCTACACCGTTGCAAACGATATCGTACTGATAAGCAAGAACCTCTTCGGGATCCTTGTTAAGAAGGCTGTCAAGACCGCCCTGCGGCATTGAGAAAGGATTGTGTGTGAAGATAATTTGATTTGTTTCTTCATCTCTCTCAAACATCGGGAAGTCAACGATAAAGCACATTTCAAAACGGCTCGTATCGATAAGGTCAAGACGCTTTGCAACCTCTGTTCTGATCTGACCCGCAAGCTTTGGAGCTTCCTGAGCAGTATCGGCGATAAAGTAGATTACATCGCCTGCTTTTGAACCGTTACGGCTGATAAGCTCTTCACGGTCGCCCTCTTTAAGGAACTTGTCAATCGGACCGTCAAATGTGAGGTCATCTCTAACCTTAACATAGCCAAGACCCTTCATGCCGATTGAAAGAGCGAACTCCTCCATCTTCTTGAACCATTTCTTTGACTGACCTGCGGCGTTCGGAACATTGATTGAACGAACTGTCTTTTTGCGGAACGGAGCAAAGTCTGTTTCCTCAAACATATCGCTGATTTCAACAATTACGAGCGGATTGCGGAGGTCAGGCTTGTCTGTACCGTACTTGAGCATACTCTCTGCATACGGAATACGGGCGAACGGAGGCTTTGAAACCTCTTTATTTGAAAACTTCTTGAATGTTTCGTAAAGAACCTCTTCAGCAACAGCAAATACATCTTCCTGTGTTGCAAAAGCCATTTCAAAATCAAGCTGATAGAACTCACCCGGTGAACGGTCTGCACGGGCGTCCTCATCACGGAAGCAAGGTGCAATCTGGAAATATCTGTCAAAACCTGACACCATAAGGAGCTGTTTAAAAATCTGAGGAGCCTGTGGGAGAGCGTAGAATCTGCCCTTGTGCTTTCTGCTCGGGATAAGGTAGTCACGAGCGCCCTCCGGAGATGAAGTTGAAAGGATAGGAGTCTGAATCTCCGTAAAGCCCATTTCGTTCATCTTGTTGCGCAGAAATGTGATAATCTGCGAACGAATCATAATATTATTGTGAACCTTCGGGTTACGGAGGTCAAGAAAACGATATTTAAGTCTTACTTCTTCGTTGGTATTTGTAGAGGTTGCAACCTCAAACGGAAGAACATTCTTACACTTACCGAGAACCTTGATGTCCTCCGTGTGAACTTCAACGAAACCTGTTGCAATCTTCTTGTTGATTGTTTCTTCGTCACGCTTAACAACAGTACCGCTGAGAGTTACTGTACATTCCTTGTTGATATCCTTAAGAAGTTCATCGTTGTGAACAACAACCTGAAGCACACCGTACTGATCACGGATATCGAGGAACATTACACCGCCGTGGTCACGGATATTTTCAACCCAGCCCGCAACTCTGACCTGCTGTCCGATATTTTCTTCTCTTAACTCACCGCAGGTGACTGTGCGGTATTCATTAGCTTTTATCATTACTGTAACTATCCTTTCACAGATATTTTGCCTGTCAGCCTATTTATTTAGCCTATTCTTCTGTATTATAACACAATTGCTGTATTCAATCAATATTTTACAAAAGATTTTTTAAGCATACGGCAAAATATTCCGTTATTCAACGCTTTTAAGACTTTCAACCATATTAACGGCTTTAATCTTAAAGCTCATAACCGCATTTACAAGAATTGAAAACAGGAATGTCAGCCCTGCCGCATAGAGGTATGAAGTGAAATAAATATCTCTTCCGAACATAACGTTGTCAACCTCAACCGTCTGAATGATGAAACCTGTCAAAAGATTTCCGAGAAACAGACCTACGATAATTCCGAGAATAGTCAAAATTATGTTCTCTTTGTAAATGAAGGATGAAGTTTCACGGTTGTAGAATCCGAGAACCTTAAAGGTTGCAATTTCACGGACACGCTCGGCAATGTTGATATTTGTAAGATTGTAGAGCACAACAAAGGCAAGTGCCGCTGCGCAGATTATCATAACCGTAACAACCATATCAAGCGAGTTGAGCATATTTCTAAATTCGTTCAAGCTTGATGCAATGTAGCTTACCGCCGCAATTTTATCATCGGATAAAACCTGTGAGCCAAACTCGTCACAGGCGGAATCCGAGGCATCTTTGAGTGCGACATCAGCCATATTATAGGTGCAGTCACTGCCGAACAAGCTCTTATAGGCATCGGGCGTCATGTAGACAAAATTGTAAAGGTACTGTTCAAAAATTCCGCTGACCTTGACCTCTGCTTTTTTGCCGTCAACATTCAGTGTGATTTTGTCGCCTGTTTTTATTCCAAGCTCACTGCACATTTTTTCGCTGAGCATTACTCCGCTGTCCGAAAGCTTGAGTTCTTCTTTGCCCTTTCTTGTATGCAGAGAAACAATTTCGTCAAACTTTTCGGGATTCTGCGGTACAACAAGATTTGTGTCGCTGTCCTTAACCTTACTGCCGTGTGTTACCGTACATTCCTGCTGTGAAACAAGCATTGAGTGTTTGACATTGCTGTTTTTATCAAGTGTATCTGTCAAAAACGAAAGACTGTCGGCACTTCCGCTGTCTTTCGGAACAACAACGGCATCGTATTTATAGATTGTTTCAAACTGATCGTGTGTCATCGGTTCAAAGCTGTTGAGCAAACCGAATGCGGCGACAATCAGAGCCGTACAACCTGCCACACCGATAACAGTCATACAAAGTCTTACCTTGTATCTGAACAGATTTCTTGCGGTCAGCTTTGAATTAAAGCTCATATGTGACCACAAGGGTTTTATGCGTTCAAGCAAAATTCTCTTGCCCGCCTTTGGTGCTTTCGGCCGCATAACAGCCGCAGGCTTTTCGTGCAGAGATTTTGCGCACACTACAACCGACACGACAACCGTACAGACAACTGCGGCAACAATTCCGAAAATTATGCTTGTATAGTCGGGTATCAGCGTTATATCGCCGATGTAGTACATAATTTTGTAAGCATCATAAATTACAAACGGCAAGATGAAAATGCCGATTAAAATACCGATTACACTTCCGATAACAGCCGCAAGCAACGAGTAGATTACAAACTTCATTACAATGCTTGTATTGCTGTAGCCGAGTGCTTTCAGTGTTCCGATTTCGGTACGCTTTTCCTCAATTAGTCTTGTCATTGTGGTTACGCAGACAAGCACCGCTACGAGCAGGAAAAATACGGGGAATACCGTTGCAACAGCCCCGAGTCTGTCTGCATTTGAAGAAAATGTTGAGTAACCCGGGTTGTCGCTTCTGTCAAAAACATACCACTTTGGTTCTGTAAGAGAATTAATTTCTTCCTCTGCATCTTTGATTTTATCCTCTGCCTTTTTGAATTCTTCATCGGCTTTTTTAACACCGTCATCGTATTCTGTCTGTGCATCGGAGAGTTTTTTCTCGCCGTTTTTCTTTTCCTCGGCAAGCTTTGCAACACCGCTGTCATACTCGCTCTGAGCGTCATTCAGCTTGCTTTCTGCCGAATCAAGCTTTGCCTGACCGTCTGCCGACTGTTGTGCAAGTTCTGCTTTTGCGGCATCAAGCTGTGTTCTTCCGCTTGAAATCTGTGAATATGCGTAGTCAAGCTGAGCCTGTCCCTCACTTTTTTTCTGTTCAAAAAGTGCCTTGCTTTCGGAAAGTCGGCTTTCGCTTTCTTCAAGCTGTGCCTTTGCGGAATCATATGTTGCGTTGAGTTCGTCAAGCTTCTGCTGAGCCTGTTCAAGCTGTGCGTTCAAAACAGCAAGCGTTTCTTCATCGGTTGTCTGACTGATTTGATACTGCAAAGCCGAAACGGCGTCCTCAGCCTGACTTATTCCTGCCAAAAGCTGTGGTTCCTGTTCGGTTTGAAATGTATCCTTTGCCGACTGCAGCTGATATTCCGCATTTTCTATTTCAGCCTGTGATTTTGAAATTTCTTTATCAAATTCTGCTTTTGAAGAATTATATTGCTTTTCGGCAGAATTAAGCTGACTTTCCTTTTCGGCAATCTGAGCCTGTGCATCGGCAATTTTTGTGTTGTATTCATTGCGTGAATTTTCAAGCTGAGTCTTGCCGTCCTCAATCTGCCGTTTCGCCGAATCAAGTTTTTTCTGTGCGTCATCGGTCTTGGTTTTCAGCTCTTTTTTGCCGTCATCAATCGCCGTCTTTGCATCAGCAAGCTTCTTTTCGGTTTTTTCTTTATTGTCCGAATACTCCTGTTTTGCATCTGCAAGGTCGCTCTTAGCCTTGTCGATAACCTCAACCGTAAAGCTGTTGCTCCTGTTCTCTCCCACCTTTTCAAAATCGGCGGTCTTAGCCTCTATGGCATTATCATAATTGTCCGTGTATGCCAAGAATTTATCCGAAATATCGGTTTTTACATAAAGCTCCGTGTAGCGTTCAAAGGCGAAATCTTCGGGGCAAATGTAGAAATAATCCGAGATTTTTCCGTTGCCGACCGTCGTAGTTCCTCGCTGATATGCTATGTAAAGAGGTGACTGCACAAGACCTACCACCGTGTATTCAAGGGTTTTCAATTCGGTTGAAGTGTCTGTATCGCCCGTCTGCTTTGCAAATCTGATTTTGTCACCGATTTTATAACCCTCTGCCGTGAACGAGCTTGAATCGGCTGCAATTTCACCCGACTTTTCGGGAAGTCTGCCTTCCGTCAAAACAAGCTTGTTCTGAACGGAATTATCACCGTATTTTTCGGGAAGCGCAATGACTCTCATAGTCCTGCCGCCGCTGTCGGCATCGGTCTGAACATCGCAGAAATATGACGGCATAACAGAGGTTACTCCGTCTGTATTTTTTACCGCCTTTATGTCGTCCTCATCAAATCCGACCGTTGACACAAGTCGGTAATCCATAAGCTCCTGCTCGTCCGTGTAGGTTCTTGCAAGATTGTACATTGACGGAACCGTTGCCTTTATTCCGGCAAAAAATCCCACTCCGAGAGCGATAATCGCCATAATTGATATGAATCTTGCTTTTGTATTTTTAATTTCTCTGAATGTGTTTTTTATCAAGGATTTAGTCATTGTGACACCTCCTTTTCATTTTTTTACCACTCAATTTCTTCAACATTTTTCGGTTTTTCATTGTAAATATCTTCAACAATTTTTCCGCTTTTCATTCTTATAATGTGATCCGCCATCGGTGTTATTGCTCCGTTGTGAGTGATGAGAACAACGGTCATTTTGTCTTTACGGCAGGTTTCCTGCAACAATTTCAGAATCTGTCTGCCCGTGTTGTAGTCAAGCGCACCTGTCGGTTCGTCACAAAGCAAAAGCTTCGGTCTTTTGGCAAGCGCTCTTGCGATTGAAACTCTCTGCTGTTCACCGCCCGAAAGCTGTGCAGGGAAGTTGTTTGCCCTTTCAAGCAAGCCCACGCTGTCAAGAGCAGTTTCGCTGTCAAGAGGATTACTGCAAATCTGAGCGGCAAGCTCAACATTTTCCTTTGCCGTAAGGTTATGAACAAGGTTGTAAAACTGGAACACAAAGCCTATGTCGTGCCGTCTGTACTCAATAAGCTGTTTGTCCTTAAATTTGCTTATATCCTTTCCGCCGACAATGATTTCGCCCTCGGAACAGCTGTCCATTCCGCCGAGAATATTCAGAACGGTTGTTTTGCCTGCACCGGACGCACCGACTACAATTGCAAACTCGCCCTCCTCAACCTTGAACGAAATGCCGTCAACCGCATTGATGACAATCTCACCAGTTTTGTATCTTTTGTAAACATTATTAAATTCTACAAGGCTCATAAAATCACCCTTTTCATATGTTTCTTACAGAAAAAATCACTGTGCTTTGCATACTAATTATACCAAATTAATGCCGCAATATCAACAGAAATCTTACCGTATTCGTCATCTGTATGTACAATATTTTGAAATTATACATATAAAAACAGCAGAGGTCACACCGAACCTCCGCTGCAAAAAATTATTCATATGTATGCTCGCAGACCTCGTTGATTTTATCACGGAGCTTTAAGAAATCGTCAAAAGCGTCGGGCTTTCTGCGTGGATCACGCAAAATTGCCGCAGGATGAAGCATTGCCATCATAAGCACACCGTTTTTCTCAATCCACTGACCGTGTTCCTTTGTGATTTTGATATCCGATTTAATAAGCCTTGCCGCCGCAATTCTGCCGAGACAGACAATAATTTTCGGCTTGATCATTCTTACCTGTGTTCTGAGCCACTCAATGCACATTTCCTGTTCTTCGGGCTTTGGATCACGGTTCTTCGGCGGACGGCACTTTACCATATTGGCAATGTAAATATTCTTGTTTCTGTCAAGGTCAACAGCCGCAAGCATTTTGTCAAGCAGTTTGCCTGCTCTGCCGACAAACGGTTCGCCTTGAAGATCCTCGTTTTCACCCGGACCTTCACCGATGAACATAACCTCTGCATTTTCGTTGCCGACGCCCACAACAACATTTGTGCGAGTTTCGCTGAGTTCACACCTGTGACAGTTTTCACAAGCCGATTTTAATTCTTCCCAGGTATTATACATAATTTTCTCTCCCAAAATAAAGATTTAAATTTATCAAAAATGTTGAAATTCCAAGAATAAAGTAGTAAAATAAACACGAAGCCGTACGGCGAATTCTAATTGAATGGTGGTACACAAAATGAAAGTAATGGTTGAAACATCAGCGCATCATGTTCATGTTACCAAAGAAACTCTTGAGGCTCTCTTTGGCAAGGGCGCAACTCTTACAAACAAAAAGAATCTTTCACAGCCCGGACAGTTTGCCTGTGTTGAAAAGGTAACTGTTGTAGGTCCGAAAAGTGAAATGAAAATGTCAATTCTCGGTCCCGAAAGAAGTGCAGATCAGGTTGAAATCTCTCTTACAGACGCTCGTAAGCTCGGCATTGCCGCTCCTGTCAGAGAATCAGGCGATATTGCAGGCACACCCGGTTGCAAGCTTGTCGGTCCCGAGGGCGAAGTTGAAATCGAATGCGGTGTAATTGCCGCTAAAAGACACATTCACCTTGATCCGAAAACTGCTGAGGAGTTTGGTCTTAAAGACAAACAGCTCGTTTCGGTTAAGGTTGGCGAAAATACAGGCAGAGCAACAACATTCGGTGATGTTGTAATCAGAGTAAACGCAAACTACGCTCCTGCAATGCACATCGACACAGACGAATCAAATGCCGCAGGTCTTGGCGGTACGGTTGACGGCGAAATCATCGCATAATTTCAATTTAAACCAAATCACATTTTTGGGACAGTCTTTAAAGGCTGTCCTTTTTGTTCTGCCAAAATAAGGTCAGTTGGGACAAAAGCTGAGATGTCTGTTCAAAAGATTTGTCAAATCATTTATTTCGTTCACAGAAAGCTTCCTGAGATCAACCAACAATAAATGGTTTGAGCGATGGAGAATGTAGATATAATTTTTATAATTGCCCCAAAGATAAAACATATTCCATTGGTTCATTCCTTTTACCCACGGTGAAATTATCTGAATACCATCTTCAAAAAACATATATTCTCTAACCCCCTGTTTTTCAGAAGGATCCGCTTTGCTTGACCTTATATAGAAAATCAATTCATGTATTTTTCTTGCAAAGATTGCTAACAAAATATCCAGAGCTACAAAAATAAATGTCATGAAATCAATTGAACCACCATTCATTGGGGGGTCAAAAATCGTTTGAAGTACAGTAATTACTGCGATAAGTAAAAGAGATATTCTAATAATTAATCTTTTCTTTTTATTTCCCAGACAATCTAATGCAATTTCTTTTATTACTTTATTTTCCTCTTCACCAACATCAATTTTACATTTAATCATTTTGATTTTACCCTTTCATTTCTTCTTTTAATCGGGAAAAGTTGTTCTGCAAAGATATTGCAGGTCCGACAGCATATCCACGGTGCATATTTTTATATCAATTTTGCTGTTCATATTATCAAAGTCTGCTCAAAAATGTGTGGAGAAAATCGGGGAAAATTTCTCGCCAAGATTTTTCATTGTGTGCGTTTTCAAAAAGAATGACCTCGTTCATTCTGTCATACGGGTAGAAGCTTTCTTCCAAAAGTTCGTAGAGCATTTCGGTGCTTTCAAAAATCATCTCTTCAAGCTCGTCACCGTTACCCGTATAGATGTAGAGGTACGGCATATTTTCAACAATTTTTGTCGAAAGATATTTCGCCCAATCCTCTCTTGTGTAACAGAGAAATGCAGGAGAAAACACACCTGCATAGCCGAATTTTTCCGGGTGTTCAAAAGCCGAAAAAAATGACATAAGTCCGCCCGATGAGCTTCCGCAGACGGCAACATTCTGTCTGTCGGTGCATACGGGGAAATTATTTTCAACATACGGAATGACGGTATTCATAAGAAAATTGTCAAAGATTTCGCCATCGGGTTTGAAATCCTCACAGAGCATTTCAAGGTGCTGAACCTCACCGATTGATTTCGGTGTAAGTTCGCTGTCACGCCAAGCATTACCGTTGTCGATGCCTACAATTACAGCGTTGCCTACACCGCTTTTCTGCTCATTTTCAACAGCTTTTACAACCTCCCACGAACCGTGCGGAGTTGAATTATCGTCAAAAAGATTCTGTCCGTCTGTCATATAGACAACGGGCAGTTTTTCACCGTATGAATGTGACGGAACATAAACCCAAACGGTTCTGTCACCCTTGTCGGGATACGGAAGTTTTATTGTATGTAACTTTGCGTCAACCATAAAATCACCCATTTTTTAATATCTAATAGATATTAAACCATAAAAACGGCTGTGTTGCAACCTAATTTTTTACGGTTGCATAAATACAAAAATTCCCGTAAATAATATCTACAGAGGTGATTTGTTATGACTAACGATATTGAAATGCTCAACTGCGTTTTGCAGAATGCCGAAATGGGCTGTCAGGGAATTACGAGCGTGAGGAAAAGTTTGAAGGACAGCAAGGTTGACGGTGTTTTGTGCGAACATCTTATTAAATACGGAAAGCTGTATCATTGTGCAAATAAAATGTTGCAAAATCGTGGTGCAGAGCCACACAGAGTGAGCAATATGACAAAAGCAATGACACGCTATGCCGCACAAAGGGATTTAAAGCGTGACTCGTCATCTTCGCACATTGCCGAAATGATGATAAAAGGCAACACAATGGGAGTGAATAAAATGTCACGCAAAATAAGAGATTATGACGGCAATGACCCCCATGTCAGCCTCCTCGCCAAAAGAATGTTAGAAACCGAAGAAGAAAACATAAAAGAAATGTCTGCATTTTTGTAAAATCAACAAACCACAAAACAGCCACAAGACAGACAATTTGCCTTGTGGCTGTTGCTTAGCTATTTATTTGCTTCACATTCGGCTTATCAAAAGAAATATTTTTATTATACATATATTGGGTTATTTCCCCACTATAATCAAAAAATTCATATTTCATTAAAATTCCACTTTCAATATCAACAAGCATTGAAAAACTTGTTCCCATATTGTTATACAATTGCTTATCACTTGTAACCTTACCTTCAATAACCGCACAGGTTCTTCCCTCATATTTTGTATTACCTTTAATCTCCCAATTATCGGTATCATATAAGAAACAGTATGCAAATTCCTGTGGAAAAAGGCTTGTTGTAGCGGCATAGTGTACATTTGTAGGATTTTGTCTGTATGAATTCAATGGTCTTAGATTTTCAGGTGTATAGTTTTTTGTGTCATCATTTTTTGAATATGCTTTTCCAATTTTTTCTTGATTGTCATTCATCTTATCAATTGTACGGATTAAGCCGTTGCTCACAAAAACTTCTTCATCAAAAGTCTCCTCTTCAACGGTATGTTCATATGCAATATTTTCACTCATATCAACAGCATACTCAATTGTGGAAACATCACCGTTTAAAGTATTAGTTTCAATATTTCCGCTGACTGTATTATAATAATCAACTGAGTTCAAAATTTTAAATAAATAATCTTCTTTAGTTTTTGGTGTAAATTGTTTAACCATAACGGTATCAGTAACACTTTTTGAAGTTTCTTCTGTTACATTTGGTTCTGTAACACTGTCCGAAGTAACTTCAACTGTATTGTTTTCAATAGGGAATGTCACTGACCAAAAATCATTCAGGGTATAATCCGAAGTCACATGGTAAGCATAGAGAGAATAATTTTTACATTTATCCTGCGATAAATCAAATATTGACTCAGAATAAGTAACCTCAAGCCCCTTATCATTCTTTTCTGAAAAATTGTAACACAATGTCGGTGTAATTTTATCAGTACCGTTCTTTAAGTACAATAAACCGTGTGTATCGTTTTTATCAGTACTCACAGCAGAAGTTTGTATATGAAGTTTTCCGTCAATAAATCCCACTCCGCTTATATTAAAATTATTCATTTTTATGTTTTCAGAATAAATTTCTTCATTTAGAGGAACAAGAACTTTTATTTTATTTCCGTTTGCATCTGTAATTTCTCGTGTTTTTGGATTATCAGAAAGCTTAGAAAAATCCATTGTAACACCGATATTATTATATATTTTCTGATTGGTAACTATATTTCGTACAATAAAGGTAAGTTTATCCCCCTCAATTTTTTGATTATTCCATTGGCTGATAGACACAAGGAAATATGCCGTTTTTGTATCTTTATTGTAACTTGAAAAATCACATGAAGTAGAACAATCGAATGGTGTAAGAATTGAATAATTATTTAGAAGATCTGTATTTTCATTAATTCTGTCACTTTCATGATCAGTCAGTGAAATATAAAATTCAGCAGTATCACTATGAATATAACTTGAAACAACCGTCATTTCAATGCCGTCTTTAACACAGGATTTTTGCACGGGTTTAAAAAATTGTGCGGTTGACGGCGATAAGGCATACATTAGTTGATACAATGGGTCTATATTCACAGCAACAACAGGAAAAACAGCAACAAGCATACAACAACCTATAACTGCCGCAATAAGCATAATTCTCTTATTATTTTTATGCTTTTTTTCATTGCACCCATAGTTATTTTCCATAAGCATAATTGTTTTTTTAATCAAATTTCTATTAGGATAAACCTTTTTATTATAATCATTATACTGCTGTTTAAACATAATCTTCCTCCTTTAAGTATTTTTTCAACATCTGTCTTGCACGAGTAAGCTGAGTTCTGACAGTTGACGGTTTTCTTTTGAGTACTTTTGAAATCATTTCAACCGACATATCTTCATAGTAAAAAAGGTGGATAATTTCCCGATAATTGTCAGGCAGTTTTTGCAGTTCATTATATAAATCAATGTATTCCTTTTCTTCAAAAAATTCATTTTCGCTAATTTCCTCAATTTTTGAGTTTTTAAATTTTTTTATAAAACTCGAAGTGCAGTTTATCGTTACTCTTATAAACCAAGCTTTACCGTGTTCATCATCATTAAAAATTGGTTTCTTTTTTATGTATCTCAGAAAAACTTCTTGAAATATTTCGTCCGAATCATACTTAGACCCTGTTTTTGAAAAAGCCAGTTTATAAACAGTATCGGCATATTTTTCAATAATTTTCCTGCAATCATCTTGATTTTTCATAATCTTTGGCATAAAACTCCTCCTTTCTCCTTTCAATTATAACACTCGTCTAATGCTGAAAAAGCTACAATACAAATAAAAAAACACCCGAAAGGAATTTTTTCAAAAACCTTTCGGGTGAAATTTTTTATTTAGATAAAGGTTGCACCAATTATGATGCGTTAAGCACAGTCGGGCAAATTAAGCCTTAGGACCTGCTTCAACGAGAGCCTTACCAGCTTCGTTGCCTTCGTACTTAGCAAAGTTCTTAACAAAACGGCTTGCAAGATCCTTAGCCTTCTCTTCCCAATCAGCAACATTTGCATATGTGTCACGAGGATCGAGGATGCCTGAATCAACGCCGGGAAGCTCTGTAGGAACTTCAAAGTTAAAGTGTGGAATTGTCTTTGTAGGAGCCTTTGTGATAGAACCGTCAAGGATAGCATCGATGATACCACGAGTATCCTTAATAGAGATACGCTTGCCTGAACCGTTCCAACCTGTGTTTACGAGGTATGCCTTAGCACCGCTCATTTCCATCTTCTTAACGAGCTCTTCAGCATACTTTGTAGGATGAAGCTCGAGGAATGCCTGACCGAAGCAAGCTGAGAATGTCGGAGTTGGCTCTGTGATGCCACGCTCTGTACCTGCAAGCTTAGCTGTGAAGCCTGAGAGGAAGTAGTACTTTGTCTGCTCAGGTGTGAGGATTGAAACAGGCGGAAGTACGCCGAAAGCATCAGCTGAAAGGAAGATTACATTCTTTGCAGCAGGAGCTGAAGAAACAGGACGAACAATGTTGTCGATGTGATTAATCGGATATGATACACGAGTGTTCTCTGTTACAGTCTTGTCGTTAAAGTCAATCTTGCCTTCCTTGTCAACAGTAACATTTTCAAGAAGAGCGTCTCTTCTGATAGCGTTGTAGATGTCAGGCTCTGACTCTTTGTCAAGGTTGATAACCTTAGCATAGCAGCCGCCTTCAAAGTTGAATACGCCGTTGTCGTCCCAGCCGTGCTCGTCATCACCGATGAGGAGTCTCTTAGGATCTGTTGAAAGTGTAGTCTTACCTGTACCTGAAAGACCGAAGAAGATAGCTGTGTTCTCGCCGTTCTTATCTGTGTTGGCTGAGCAGTGCATTGAAGCGATGCCCTTGAGTGGGAGGTAGTAGTTCATCATTGAGAACATACCCTTCTTCATCTCACCGCCGTACCATGTGTTGATGATAACCTGCTCACGGCTTGTGATGTTGAATACAACAGCTGTTTCTGAGTTAAGGCCGAGCTCCTTGTAGTTTTCAACCTTAGCCTTTGATGCGTTGTAAACAACGAAATCAGGCTCAAAGTTTTCAAGCTCTTCAGCTGAAGGAGTGATGAACATATTTGTTACAAAGTGAGCCTGCCAAGCAACCTCAACGATGAAACGAACAGCCATTCTTGTGTCCTTGTTAGCACCGCAGAAAGCATCTACAACATAAAGCTTCTTGTTAGAAAGCTCTTTCTTTGCGATTTCCTTAACTGCCTTCCAAGTTTCCTCAGATGCAGGATGGTTGTCGTTCTTGTACTCGTCAGAAGTCCACCAAACAGTGTCCTTTGAGTTCTCGTCCATAACGATGAACTTGTCCTTAGGTGAACGACCTGTGTAAACGCCGGTCTTAACATTAACTGCGCCAAGCTCAGTTTCCTGACCAACTTCATAACCCTCGAGTTCGGGTCTTGTTTCTTCTTTGAAAAGCTCTTCATAAGAAGGATTGTGAACGATTTCAGTGGTACCTGTAATACCGTACTTTGTTAAATCAATCTTTGCCATTTCAGTATCAACCTTTCTATGTTTTCTGAATTCACATAGATAGTGGAATTGCGACAAATACCCCTTGTCAGCGTTAATATCCAACACCCTATGTTCGCTAATAGTTTATCACAAAAAAATCGGCTCGTCAAGCAAAACAGTAATCAAAAGCAGTTAAAACAGACATTGTGATTATATTGTCCATACTCTTTTATTGTAAGATAAAAAATCGAATTTATGCTAAATCAAAAATGACAAATTTTAACAATAAACGCAAAAAAGTCCGACAGAAATCTGTCGGACTTAAAATGCAAGCTATAAGTAAAATTACTTAAGTTCTACTTCAGCGCCAGCCTCTTCGAGCTTAGTCTTAATAGCTTCAGCGTCTTCCTTAGAAACGCCTTCCTTGAGAGCCTTAGGAGCACCGTCAACGAGTGCCTTTGCTTCCTTAAGACCAAGACCTGTTACTTCACGAACAACCTTGATAACAGCAATCTTGTTGCCGCCTGCAGCCTTAAGAACTACATCAAACTCTGTCTGCTCAGCAGCAGCAGCGCCACCGTCAGCAGCAGGACCAGCAACTGCAACTGCAGCAGCAGCTGATACACCAAACTCATCCTCTACAGCGTGAACGAGCTCTGAAAGCTCAAGAACTGTGAGGCCTTTTAATTCTTCAATAATAGCAGTAATTTTCTCTGATGCCATTGTAATTTACCTCCAATATGATAATTAGTAAAATTTTAATTAATTGCAGCCGATTATTCTGCTGCAGGAGCTTCTGCCTCAGCAGGAGCCTCTTCTGCTGCCTCAGCAGCACAAGCTTCAACGCCGCCCTTGTCAACGATAGCCTGTACGGCACGTGCAAAGGATGCGATAGGTGCCTGGAATGCACCAAGAACATTTGCAAGAAGAACTTCTCTTGTTGGGAGCTTTGAAAGGGCAACGATTGTGTCCATATCAATTACGGCACCGTCAAGATAAGCTGACTTAACCTTAAAGTTGTCATGATCCTTAGCATAGTTACAAAGGATTCTTGCAGCAGCAGCGTACTCGCTGTCGCTTGTAGCAATAGCTGTTGTACCCTCGAGAACAGGCTTAATGTCATCAAGACCTGCTTCCTCGCAAGCACGGGAAAGAAGTGTGTTCTTTACTACAGTGTACTTAACATCGTTCTCACGAAGCTCTTTTCTGAGCTTTGTATCGTCCTCTGTGTTGATACCCTCGTAGCTGACAACCACACCTGTGATTGAGCTTTTGAGTCTTTCTGAAAGCTCTGCAACAATTGCTTTCTTCTGCTCTAAAACACTTTGACTTGGCAAGATAAATTCACCTCCAAAATATTTGTAACGCAGTTCATAAAAAACAGCCGTCCGTTTTACCTCGGACGGCTGCAAAAACACAAAACAATGTAATTTGCATCTTCCTCGGCAGGCAGGAAAAACCTTTACGCTTACGCACCTGCTGTCTTTAGAACAGCGAATTTTATATATTCACACTATTGTGTAAATAACTGAAATTAAGCACCAAACTTAGCAGGGTTGATGCGAACGCTCGGACCCATTGTTGAAGTAATGGCAACTGAGCGGATGTACTGACCCTTAGCTGCAGCAGGCTTAGCCTTTACGATAGCGCCCATGAGAGTGTCAAGGTTTTCACCGAGCTTCTCAGCGCCAAAGCTTGCCTTACCGATTGGGCAGTGAATGATGTTTGTTTTGTCAAGACGGTACTCAATCTTACCTGCCTTAGCTTCTTTAACAGCCTTGGCAATGTCAGGAGTTACAGTACCTGCCTTTGGGTTTGGCATAAGACCGCGGGGACCGAGGATTCTACCGAGACGACCTACAAGACCCATGCAATCGGGAGTTGTAATAAGAACATCAAAGTCCATCCAGTTCTCCTGCTGAATCTTCTGTGTCATATCCTCAGCACCGACAAAGTCAGCACCGGCTTCCTTGGCAAGCTCTTCGTTAGCACCCTTACAAATTGCAAGAACTCTAACCTTTTTACCTGTACCGTTAGGAAGAACAACCGCACCTCTAACCTGCTGGTCAGCATGACGGCTGTCAACGCCGAGCTTTACATGAAGCTCAACTGTTTCGTCAAACTTAGCAACTGCAGTCTTGATAACTGTGTCAAGTGCCTCGTTTGTATCATATAATTTAGTTCTGTCAACGAGCTTAGCAGCGTCAACATATTTCTTACCGTGTTTCATCAGTCTTCCTCCATTGTTAGGTGGTCAATCGGAATTATCCTCCCACCCGGAAATAATTAGTCAACTACTGTAATACCCATGCTTCTTGCTGTACCGGAAATCATGCTGATAGCAGCATCAAGTGAACCTGCGTTGAGGTCAGGCATCTTCTGCTCTGCAATCTTTGTGATCTGCTCACGAGTGATCTGAGCTACCTTTGTCTTGTTAGGTACGCCTGAACCGCTGTCTATACCGCAAGCCTTCTTAAGAAGAACCGCAGCAGGCGGAGTCTTTGTAATGAAAGTGAATGAACGGTCTGCATATACAGTAATTACTACCGGAATGATAAGACCGATATCATTCTTTGTACGCTCATTAAAATCCTTTGTGAACGCAACAATGTTTACACCGTGCTGACCGAGAGCCGGACCAACAGGTGGTGCCGGAGTAGCCTTTCCGGCGGGAATCTGCAGCTTAATTAAGCCTACAACCTTCTGAGCCATTGTGTTTGCACCTCCAAAATTCGTGGTAAATTGCGGGACGCCACTGTGTAGGGTCCCTCCCACAGGGAGCGTTACACTCCCAATAAAAAGCCAATCGGCTGATTATTATTTGATTAATCTTCTATCGGTTCAGCCTGAGCAAGCTCAAGTTCAACCGGAGTTTCTCGTCCGAACATAGAAACAACTACACGGACATAATCTTTGTCAGCATCAATTTCTTCAACAACACCGACAAAATCCTCAAGCGGACCGTCTATAATGCGAACTGAATCGCCGACAGAATAGTTAAGCTTAACGCTTCGTGTTTCAACACCCATTCTGTAAACTTCCGCATCTGTAAGTGGTACGGGCTTTGATCCGGGTCCTACAAATCCTGTACAGCCTCTGATGTTGCGAACAACATACCAGGTTTCGTCTGTATAGACCATCTTAACGAAAACATAGCCCGGAAACAGTTTGTTTTCAACCTCTTTGGTCTTATCGCCGACTGTTTCGGTTACGATTTCAACAGGAACTTTGACATCAATAATCATATCCTGAAGATTTCTGTTTTCGGCTGTGGTCATAAGATCTGTTGCAACCTTATTTTCATAACCCGAATAGGTATGAACAACATACCATCTTGCTTCTGATTCTGCCATAACAACTTTCTTCCTTTCGTGATTCAAGCAATGTCAGATACGAATCAGGCGGTTGTGTTCATAAAAAGACCAACGAGAGCGTACAAGCCCTGATCAAGGGCAAAGATGAATACGCCTACAATGGCTACCATAGCAATGACAATACCAAAGTTCTTTGTTGTCTGCTTCGGTGTGGGCCATGTGATCTTTTTGATTTCACTCTTACAGGAGCCGAGGTACTTTGCAAGCCTTTTGAAAACATTAGGCTTTTTAGCAGTCTTTTTAGCAGCTGCTTTTGCATTTTCAGACTTTTTCTCAGCCATGATGTACCTCCGTTATTTTGTTTCCTTGTGAAGAGTGTGTTTTTTACAGAAACGGCAGTACTTGTTCATTTCAAGTCTGTCAGGACTGTTCTTCTTGTTCTTCATTGTGTTGTAATTACGCTGTTTGCACTCTGTGCAGGCCAATGTGATTTTTACTCTCATAACGGCACCTCCCGGTTTTTTCGGAATATTTTAGCCTCCCTCAATAGGGCACAAAAAAATAAGCCCCTTTCAGAGGTAAGGTTATTCTACCATATATAAAGGCTTTAGTCAAGCCTTTTTTACAATTTATCCGCAGAAATTCTGTGTTTTCTGCGATATTCCGTAAAACCCGCCCGTCAAGACGGGATTTTACGGTGAATTTCAATTAAATCAGTTCTTTGTAAGAGTGTTTGCCTTTGCCTTAACTTTCTTAACTTTTTCAGGCTTTACCGTCTTGCCCTTAAAAGCTCTTGCATTTAAAGCGGCAACCTTGAGTTCATCGTTGAAATGCTCATAAAGTGCATTATACTCAGCGTCATCAAGTGAATTGAGCAAAACGATTGTGATGATTGCCCTTGTGTCAACATCACCGTTGTTGTACTGAACATTGAACACATTTGCAAACTTCTCGATTTCATTCTTATTTGCACGCTTAATATACATGGGAATCTTCGGAGCAATATGCTCTTTTGCGAATGTTGCGCCTCTGAACGGGAAGTAACAATCTTCCTCGTTTTTAATTTCCTCACGAAGCTCGGGGAAATATGTTACAAAACGCTTTGCGAGAAACTTCGGATCGGCGGTTCCGTCGTCATCCTTTTTCTTTTTCTGCTTAACCTGCTTTGCCCTTTTGATTGCAAGTGTACCCGAAACGCCTTCGATGAAGTCATTTGCGATACTGTCGGCGTCCTTCTGTGTGCCGACTGTTTCATCGTAAAGCCATGTTGCAAGTGTTTTCCATTCGTTGTCGGGACCTTCATCGGTCATTGTACAGGAACGGAGTACCATCTGTTCCTTATCCTTATAATATACTACCGAATATGCAAGTGACGCACTTGTAAAAAGCGAAACAAGCTCGTTGTCGTTTTCGGCAACAACCTTCTGTTTTGTATAATTCTGTTTTACAAGTTCTTCTTCAACCTTGCCGACGATATAATCAAAAGCTTTTTTAAATTCCAACTTAATCTTCCTCTCGGATTAGTCTGTCAGAATTCATTATACAATTAAATAACAGATTTGTCAAAGGTTTTGACTTGCAAGACGCACATTATTGTGTTATTATTTAAGCTGTATATTAATGTAAAAGAAGGTTTTATTATGTCTTGTCAAGATGCTATCGGAGTTTTTGACTCTGGATTAGGCGGACTCAGCGCTGTAAAAGAGTTTTTGCATGTGCTGCCAAACGAGAAAATAATATACTTTGGAGATACGGGAAGAGTACCCTACGGCAACAGAAGTCGTGAAACAATTTCAAAGTATGCCCTTCAGGACGCAAATTTTCTGTTGAAACACAATGTTAAAACAGTTGTTGCTGCCTGCGGTACGGTAAGTTCGGTTGCAGGTGATATGCTTGAAGAAAAGCTTTCCGTTCCGTACACGGGTGTTGTAAACCCGACCGCATTCATTGCCGACCGAAAAACAAAGAACGGTAAAATCGGAATTATCGGCACTGCCGCAACTATTTCGAGCCACAGCTACAAGCTCCGTCTTGAAAAGCTTAATCCGAAATACAAGGTTTATGAGCAGGCGTGTCCGCTTTTTGTTCCGCTTGTTGAAAACGGTTTCATCTGTCGTGACGATCAGATTGTACGGCTTGTCATCAGAAGATATCTTTCCGAACTCAAGGAAACAGGCGTTGACACCCTCATTCTCGGTTGCACCCACTATCCGCTTTTGCGTGACGCAATTGCTGACTTTATGGGTGACGGCGTTACGCTTGTTGATTCGGGATATGAAACTGCAATCTATTGCTCAAAAATTCTCAGAGAAAACAATCTGCTCAACACAGACGGTGTACATCAAACTCCCGAATTTTATGTAAGCGACACTCCCGACGGATTTAAAAGCGTTGCAGGACTGTTTCTCGGCAGAAATATGGAGCATACTGTTACACAAATTGACATTGAACAGTATTAACGAGGGAAGATATGACAGATAAGGAAAAGAAAAAATGCAAATATATGATTTCCATTCTGGGCGAACAGATTCTTGACGATGAAAGCGACAGAATTGAGGTTCTCACAGAGGGAAATTTTCTGATGAAAAAAGACCATTGTTACATAGGCTATAAAGAATACGACGAGGATGCACCGCAGAGCTTTTACGACAATCTCATCAAAGTTCAGGACAATACGGTGACAATTACACGCAAAGGTCCCATGCGTTCACAGCTTATGCTTGAAAAAGGCAGACGGCATCAATGCCTGTATCAAACGCCTGCAGGTGACCTTATGATAGGAGTTTTCACAAAAACAATGAACAACTCCCTCACCAAAAACGGCGGAACGCTTGAGGTCAGTTACACGCTTGATTTCAACAATGACCTTGTGAGCGAAAACAAGTTTAAAATTACGGTTGAAGAAAAAGAAAAGTTTGAAAATGAGGTAGATTGATATGGATACATACGCACTTGCTGTACAACAGCTAAAAAAAGCAATTGAAAACGCTATTGAAAAGGCAATAACAAACGGTGAACTCCCCCAGGCAGAGACCGCTCCGTTCATCATTGAAACACCCGCAGACAGAAGCCACGGCGACTTTGCAACAAATGCGGCAATGGCAGGCGCAAAGGCATTCCGTATGCCGCCTTTCAAAATTGCACAGGCTATCACATCAAACCTTGACCTTGAGGGTACAATGTTTGACCGCTTTGAAACAGCAGGTCCGGGATTCATCAACTTCTTCCTCGGCACTGAATTTTATTCAGCTGTAATCAGAGAAATCCTTGCCAATCCCGAGGCATACGGCAGAAGTGAATACGGCAGAGATGAAAAGGTTATGGTTGAGTTTGTATCAGCCAACCCGACAGGTCCTATGCACATGGGTAACGCAAGAGGCGGCGCTCTCGGTGACTGTCTTGCCGCTGTTCTTGACAAAGCGGGCTACAACGCATGGCGTGAATTTTATGTAAACGACGCCGGCAATCAGATTGAAAAATTCGGCTGTTCACTTGAAGCAAGATATCTTCAGATTTTCAAGGGCGATGAGATTGAGTTTCCCGAGGACGGCTATCAGGGCGAGGACATCAAAGACCTTGCAAAAGAATATGCCGACCTAAACGGCGACAGCCTTGTTAATGTAAGCGCAGAAGAACGCAAAAAGGCTCTCGTTGACTATGCACTTCCTAAGAACATCAAGAAGATGCAGGCTGATATGGAAAAATACAAGATTTTCTATGACAAATGGTTCTTTGAAAGCGAGCTTCACAAGAGCGGTGCTGTTAAGGCTGTTGTTGACCTTCTCACGGAAAAAGGACTTACCTACGAAAAAGATGGTGCCGTTTGGTACAAGAACAAAGAGGTGCTCACACAGAAGCTTCTCAAAGAGGGCAAGTCACAGAAATACATTGACAACCTTGAATTAAAGGACGATGTTCTCATTCGTCAGAACGGCAACCCGACATATTTTACAGCCGACATTGCATACCACAAGAACAAATTTGACCGCGGATTCACAACTCTTATTGATGTTTGGGGAGCAGACCATCACGGTCATGTTATGAGAATGAAAGGCGCAATGGACGCTATCGGCTATGACGGCGACAAGCTCAATGTTGTTCTTATGCAGCTTGTTAAGCTTGTTAAGGACGGTGAGCTTGTAAGAATGAGCAAGCGTACCGGCAAGGCTATTCAGCTTGGCGATTTGCTTGACGAGGTGCCTGTTGACAGCGCAAGATTTCTCTTTAACACCAAAGAAGCTAACACACAGATGGACTTTGACCTTGACCTTGCAGTAAGTCAGGACAATCAGAACCCTGTTTATTATGTTCAATACGCACACGCAAGAATTTGCAGTATCTTCAAGTCACTTGCAAAAGAGGGCATTTCTCCGAGAGAATGTACAGACGCAGAGCTTGCGCTCCTCACAGCTCCTGAAGAAAAGGAACTCATCAATCATCTTGCGTCATACACCAACGAAATCATCAGTGCGGCAAAGGATTACGATCCGACCAAGGTTACACGCTATGTAACACAGCTTGCAACACTTTTCCACAAATTCTACAACGCTTGCCGTGTTAAGGGCGAAGAAGAAGGTCTTATGCAGGCAAGACTTGCACTTTGCAACTGCGTAAGAGCCGTTATCAAAAATGTTCTTACAATGTTCAACATCTCTTGTCCCGAAAGCATGTAAACCGAGTACCTCGGTGCGTAGTTCGTGTAGATAGTTTTATTAATGCGAAACTTATACTTCCCGAGCGGAAGTTTACAAATTGAAATTTAAAAATTGAAAATGTAAAATTGCAGTCGGGAAGACAGTTTGCAAAATGCTGAACAATGTCTTCCCGACTTTTTTTATTTATATTAAAGTTATTGCTAATTTGTAGCGGCGAACAGTGTTCGCCAATCAATTCGTGTGCAAACACGAATTGAATAAATGCCATTTTATTTTTGTATCATAGTCGTTTAAACAAAATATTTCTATGGTCGAAATGATTTTACAATCATTTCGATTGGCGAACCGTGTTCGCCGCTACAGTAGAACAATATCTTTGCGACATTTATATAATCTGTCATTATCACAAAGATTCTGCCATTACTTGGCGGGCGTCCAATGAACTTCTGTCTGAAATATAGTCGCAAGGCTACCAATCGGTTTGGTTGAAAAACCAAGCTAAACAAATATATGAAACTTTATGTTTTCCCTATTAATAATACAAATTCAAGGCATAATAAAGTCCCGAAGTACACACAATACCTCGGGACTTAATTATTATTACTGTAATTATGATTTAAAATCATTCAGTAACAAATTGCTGACCGACTTTTCCGCAATCGTTAAGACCTACAATATACTTTTGAATTGAAGTCGCATCCATAACAGAAATAGCGCCGTCACTATCAACATCTGCAACTGACTTACTGTCTGCTGTAAGTTCTTCAAGACCGACAATGTACTTCTGAATATCGGTAGCATCGATTACGGTAATATCGCCGTCAATGTTCACATCACCGTAAACAAGAGCATTTTTTGTTTCATCCTCAACCGCAAAAGCGCTGAATACGCTTACTGCCATAAGAACAAACAATGTCGCAATACTAATAAGTTTTTTTGCCATACCAAAATCTCTCCTTAGAACAGTGCATTTTCAACCAATAATACACCGAAATTGAATTTGATAATCAACATTATATAAACATCGAACGAGAAAACAAGAATATACTTTTACTTCTCTTTGTCGTTTATAACCGTTCGGTTATCTTATAAAGTATTTTATCACAAAGACTACTGTTCTGTCAATAGCAAATAAACAAAAAGATGATAAATTGTTTTATTATAAACAAATATGAGAATTGTATGAAGATAACAATTTAACAAATAACGAATAACAACAATGTGTTTTTATTACATTAATATCTTCTATACATACAATAAGGTTCACATCACACTAATTTATGCATCACAAACGCAATAGCAATACTGAATTTTGCCACTGTTATAACCATTTAGTTATCATACGAAAATTTCGTTGCAAAGAATGTTATTCTGTCAGTATAAATAAATAAATAAAAAGGGTGATACAATGCCTTATTATAAAAGGATAAGGGAGTTGCGTGAGGATCACGATATGACGCAGAATGATGTTGCAGAATATCTCGGCATGAAACAGCCGCAGTACTTTAGGTATGAAAACGGAAACCGTGACGTGCCGACCGAGGTGCTTATTTCTCTTGCAAAATTGTACAAGGTTTCAACCGACTACATTTTAGAATTAAAAAACAACACAAAATGATTTTTTCTGTATTCTGCATATAATTTAAAATTCTGCAAAAAATAAAACCACCTCACGGAAAGGTGGTTTTTATTTTAATTAAAACTACTTAAAGTCGCACCGATTTTACAATCGGCACGATTGGCGAACACTGTTTGCCGCTACACCAAATTGTATAAATGTGATATAAAGCCCTAAGATATGTTAAACCTCAGGGCTTTGTTGTATTAAAAATATGTATCAATTAGTTTTAATTACCTTTTAATGAATTTATTGCTTCAACCATACGATCAGTTTGACGATCACCCTGCACTCTATTGTTGGTGTCATCTAATCTACTTCCGATAATATGATTGATCATTGAAGCAGCCTGTTCGGCTTTTGACTTTTCAAAAATTAAAATCGATGCTGATTTAATTTCTCCGGATGTAGTTCTGATAGTTAAAACTGTTTGGAATGAATTTATAACCATCGCCACTCCTATAAGAAGAAGTATGAATCCAATTAAAAAATTAGTTCCGAAAAGGACAATGCCTATTATTGCAACAATAATTCCAATTAAAAAATCCTTAAATAAAAGCTTGAAATCTGTGCTTACAGAAGAAATTTGCGTAACAGGTATTGTGTCATTTTTCCTTCCTAGCGGTATCAATGTAAGAATAGTATTTGGTACTTTGAGGGTCAAAAAATTCTGCTCTGTCGAAATCTCACCTTTCAAGTAAAAAGTCAAAAGTGATGTCATAAATTCAATTTTCTGCATATGTTTCTCTCCTTATAAATATATTATTAATTTTTATGCAAATGTTTTCGCAACTACGCAGTTGAGTATATAAGTATTTACTTATATAAAATTGCACTAATATTGATACCGTATTTTATTTGCAATCAATTCAATACCAATCTGTTGTATAAAGCCATCTGCATTATAACCGTTTGGTTATTACAGAATAATTTTATCACAAAGAATGTTATTTTGTCAATAGCAAATAAATAAAAAGGGTGATAAAATGCCTTATTATAAAAGGATAAGAGAGTTGCGTGAGGATCACGATATGACGCAGAAAGATGTTGCAGAATACCTTGGTATGAAACAGCCGCAGTATTTCAGATACGAAAACGGAAACCGAGACGTGCCGTCAGAGGTGCTTATTTCTCTTGCAAAATTGTACAAGGTTTCAACCGACTACATTTTAGAATTAAAAAACAACACAAAATGATTTTTTCTGTATTCTGCATATAATTTAAAATTCTGCAAAAAATAAAACCACCTCACGGAAAGGTGGTTTTTATTTTGAGTTTTTACGACATTAATCATAACGAGGGCAACAGGCAGAATGAAAATTATCCTGTTGAGTTGCCCTCACGAAACAGCAAAAAGGAGATTTCCCCTATTGTTGATGTTACGGAACACGAGGTTTATCCGCTTGAGTTTGCAAACTGTCACAGGACAAAGCCTCATTTTGACACAAACGGTGACATCACCGAGATTGTGACTACCGAAACAGAAGCTGAAACGGAAGAGCGAACCACTCACGAACAGCATAAGTAGGGACATACAAAAGCCTTGTGTCGGAGCTTACTGCTCCGACATTTCCTTTTATGCCGAGTTGCGAACAGATTATCCTTGCTCTGAGCTGATGAAAACCGTCCGTCACAATCGTAATATCTGTATTAAGGTTGTTGTCCTCAATAATTTTCATTGAATTTCTTATATTCTCGGTTGTGTTGGTTGACTTGTCCTCCATATAAAGTCTTGAAGAATCAATTTTCGACTCCGTCAGCACATTGTACATACATTGTGCCTCACTCATAATCTCGTCACTTCCCTGTCCTCCGCTGAGAACGGCATTTGCGTTCGGAGAATCGTCAAGATATGATTTTGCGGCGTCAATTCTGCCACGCAAGATTACCGACGGTCCCCACGGCTTAACCTGAGCACCGAGGACAATTGCAGTTGAGTTTTCGGGCGGAGCCTGACAGGTTGCCCACACCATTGCAGAGGTGACAATCGCACCGTAAACGGCAAAAGCGATAAAGCCGATATTCACTACACGAAAAACTATTTTAGTAAACAAATGCTTAAAGCAAAATGCCTTTATTGCTCCGTGAACGGGCGGAATTAACACGCACAACAACCACAGACACAAAAAAGTTCCTGCAATATTGCCCGGGTTGATAATTCCGTGAGTCATAGGGATTACGAAAAATCCGAGAAACACAACTGCCACGGCAATGCCGATTATGCGTAAAATTAACATCACCATTTTCAAAATATCACCCGACCTGTTAAATTTCTTTCATCTTGTCAAACTCATTGTACATATTTTCAAGTGTTGACAAGCGGTCAATAAACGGAGTGTCAACAGCGCCCTCAAAGCACGATTCTTTCTTGCTTTTGAGAACCTCCATTGCAGATTTGTCGGGATTGTTGATTGTTCCGGCACCTGCAACACAACCGCCGGGGCAAGCCATACCCTCAAGCAGATAGCCGTTGTACTTGCCTGCCTTTGCCATACGCAAAAGCTTTACGCACTCGTCAAGTCCCTGTGCATTGGCAACCTTGACCTCTCTTTCGGGATCAAGCTTGTGAATTGCATTGACAACAGCCTTTGCAACACCCCCGCTTACGGCAAAGCCTCTGCCGTCTGCGCTTGAGAATGAAAGCGGTTTTTCGTCAACCTCAACAGTGTTAAAATCAACCTCTTTTGCGGCAAACATTCCTGCAACTTCTTCAAAAGTCAGCACAAAGTCGATATCACTTCGGATACTTCTGCGGCTTGCCTCTAGCTTTTTAGCGGCACACGGTCCGATAAACACAACTCTGCAATCGGGATAATGCTGTTTTGTAAGTCTGCCCGTGAGAACCATCGGAGTGAGTGCCATTGAAATGTACGGAGCGATGTCGGGGAAAGTTTTCTTCGCCATAACGCTCCATGCCGGGCAACAGGAAGTCGCCATGAACGGCTGTTTTTCGGGAACTTCTTCCATAAAATCCTTTGCTTCTTCAACCGTGCAAAGGTCGGCACCGACTGCAACCTCAACAACATCGGTAAAGCCGAGAGCCTTAAAGGCATTTCTGATTTTATTTGACGGAAGTCCCTTGAACTGACCTGCAATTGCAGGTGCAACTGCGGCATAAACAGGTGTGCCGCTGTTGATTGCCATAATAGTCTGGAAAATCTGGCTTTTGTCAACAATTGCGCTGAACGGACAGCTTACAAGGCACATTCCGCATGAAACGCACTTGTTATAGTCAATATCTGCTCTGCCGTGTTCATCGCTGTGAATAGCTTTCATACCGCATGCGGCGGCACACGGACGCTCCTGCTTTATGATTGCATTGTACGGACACGCACCCTGACATTTTCCGCATTTGATGCACTTTTCATCGTCAATATGCGATTTTCCGTGTACAATCGAGATTGCTCCCTTCGGGCAAACCTCTGTACACGGGTGTTCAAGACAACCCTGACAGCCGTCTGTCACAACCACTCTTTTTTCGGCACACTTATGACAGGCGAATTTTATTATATTGATTAACGGCGGATCGTAAACCTTTTCGTCAATCATACTTTCTTCAACACCTGTTGAGATAGGCGCTTGTTTTGAAACGGGCAAAAGCGGAAGTCCCATTGCAAGGCGAAGTCTTTCGCCTACAATGGCTCTTTCGAGAAATATACTTTCACGGTATGTTGAAATTTCACCCGGGATAATTTCATACGGAAGATTTTCAAATTTTGAATAATCTCCGCCCTCGTATGCAAACCTTGCAACCTCGGTGAAAATTTGATTACGGATTTTTGTCTTTGACGAATACAGTCCTCTCAAGGCACTCATCCTTTCACTGTGTGTATTTTATTTTCTATTCAATCATTCACTAAATTCAAATCGCAGCAACGCTCTGCCTTGCTTGCAATCTTGTACATAGGAGCGTTAGCTCCTCAGAGGTTCAATGGGGAACATTGAATCTCTGAATTGCAACATAATGTTGCAATTCGTACTTAGATTATACACTACACTATCCTTGTTTTCAACAGATACAGGCTTATTTTGCAAAAATTTTGCGATATTATTTACATAATATCAAACTTTATCCCGAACGATTTTGTCACATTTATTGACTTTAAGTGAATATTGTTATAAAATGGTGTCATACTATCAAAAATTACGAGGTACAAACCTATGAAATGTCCTAATTGCGGTTTTGAAACCGAATCTGCGTTTTGTCAGATGTGCGGAACAAAAATTTCCGAAGCTTTACATACACCGAATAATGAAACAACCGAAACTGAGTACACCTCGCCTTTGCCGCAGACAGGCTTTGAACAGGCGGAGGGCTTTGCACCGCAGATTCAAAATGAAATGCCCGAACTTGAAATAAATCAGCCACCCATTCCCTACATTCCGCAGGCAGAACAGCCGATTGATAAAAAGAAAGCTTTTAAAATCGTGAAAATTGTTGCCGCCTGTGTGATTGGTGCGGTCATTATTGCAGGCATTGCAATCAATGTAACTGCGGCGGTATCGGGCAACAGCAAGTCAATTTTCGGCAATAAGTCCGTAAGCGACTTGGCAAATTCCCCCGAAATGTACAGCGGGGATTATTAGTTTCAATTGCATAATTGCACAATAATTGCCTTTTATCAACATTTTATAATACAGTAAAGTAAAATGATGTGCTAACTTAATCATTTTTTGACACCTCACTTGATTTATGGTATAATTTCACTAATAAATTTTTGAGGTGAATAAAAAATGAAAAAATTCTTTTCTGTAGTGCTTGTTTCTGCAATGGTTGTTTTGACTGCGTTTACAGGTTGTTCGGAAAATGACACATCTAACGGCAGTTCACAAACAACAAGCAAATCATCGGATGTTCAATCATCTGCTGTTGCGGATAAAGCTGATTTTGATTCTGAAGAAGTAGAGAAAAATATTAAAATCACGCCATATGTATATGATGATGTCTCAACACATTACTTTGTTGCTGTGTTGAAAAACAATTCAAATCAAGCTTGTACACTCACTATACATTTAGAGTTAATTGACAAAGACGATGATGTCATAGATACCGAAACTGAAACAATTAACGCTTTCGCACCCGGAACAGAGGTTGCAGTAAAGTTTAATCATGATAAAGATGATGAAGAGTTTGCCAGGTACGAATATACACTTTTACCCAAAGAACTTACCGACTATCAGTGTGTAACACAGGATCTTGATTGTAAAGTATCGACTGACACAGATAAAGCTACCATTTCTGTAACAAACACAGGCAACCTTGTTGCAAAATATGTTCAATACACAGCCTTGTTCTTCCAAGGTGATGAATTAGTTTATGCCGACAACGATTATGTTGTGGACAGTGACAACGAAATAAAAGCAGGTCAAACAGAAAAAGCAGAATCTTCATGTAATAAAAAATTTGATTCCGTAAAAGTATATCTTAACGGTTCGGCTTACTGATATAATCAGTAATTAAAATTTCATAAAAATAAAATGGTAGGAAAGGCATTGCAGTTTTGCAAATTGTCTTTCCTACCGTTTTTATGTTTAGGTTTAAAATAAATTATTCGGGTCTGCCGATTTTGCGGAAACGCTCATAGCGTGCATTCAAAAGCTCTTCGTCATCAAGGGCAAGATTCTTTTCAAATGTTCTTTTGATGAGCATTTTAAGGCTTTCAAACATAGCCTGATCGCCTGCCTTTGGCTGACGGATGATTCTCTCGATTACACCGAGGTCAAACAAATCCTGTGCGGTAAGCCTGAGAGCCTCTGCCGCATCAGCCGCCTTTGAGCTGTCTTTCCAGAGAATTGACGCACAACCCTCGGGAGAAATTACCGAATAAACGGAATTTTCAAGCATCCATACTTCATCGGAAACTGCAAGTGCAAGCGCACCGCCGCTACCGCCCTCACCGATAAGAACGGTAAGAACGGGAGTTTTAAGAGTCATCATTTCCATGAGGTTTTCGGCAATAGCCTGTCCCTGACCTCTTTCCTCCGCACCGATTCCGGGGTATGCACCGCTTGTATCAACAAGGCAAAGAACAGGTCTTCTGAACTTTTCAGCCTGTTTCATAAGTCTTAAAGCCTTGCGGTAGCCCTCGGGATGAGCCTGACCGAAGTTGCGTTCAACACGCTCTTTTGTATTTCTGCCCTTTTCAATTCCGATTACAGTAACGGGAATGTCAAAGAGCATTGCAAGTCCTGCAACAACTGCTTTATCATCGGCATATCTGCGGTCACCGTGAAGCTCAATGAAGCTGTCACCGAACATATGGGCAATATAGTCGACCGAGGTCAGCTTGTTAGCATCTCTCGCCGCCATAACCTTTTCGTAAGCTGTCATTTTTAAGCCTCCTCACCGCTGTAACCGTGCAATTTAAGCAGTTTTACAAGTGTAGATTTCAAATTATTTCTGCTGACAACCGAATCGATAAATCCCTTCTGAAGAACAAATTCCGAGGTTTGGAAGTCCTTGGGGAGCTTTTGACGGATTGTCTGCTCGATTACTCTCGGACCTGCAAAGGCAACAAGGCAATCGGGCTCGGCAAGAATAATGTCGCCCTCCATTGCAAACGATGCCGTAACACCGCCTGTTGTCGGGTCTGTAAGCACGGTGATGTAGAGATTGCCTGCGTCGCTGTGTCTTTTTACCGCACCCGAAGTTTTTGCCATTTGCATAAGCGAGAGGATGCCCTCCTGCATTCTTGCGCCGCCTGCGGCAGTACAAACAACAATCGGCATTGCATTTTCGGTTGCATATTCAAACGCACGGGTGATTTTTTCGCCCGTGATTACGCCCATACTTCCCATCATAAAGGTCGGATCCATAACGCAGAGAACGGTATCAATGCCGTTCATCTTACATTCTCCGCAGATAACAGACTCCTTAGCACCTGTTTTTCTCGCCTTTTCAAGCTTTTCGTCATATCCCGGAAAATCAAGAATATTATGGCTTGAAAGGTCTGCGTCAAACTCAACAAAGGTATCCTTGTCGGCAAGCATTTCAACTCTGTCTCGTCCGTTCATTCTGAAATGATGGTTGCACTTTGTGCAGACATGAAGATTTTCCTCCATATCAGTCGTAAGGAGCATAGTGTTGCATTTGGGGCATTTTATCCACATTTCGTCGGGAACGAAGGGTACATTTTTGCTCTCGCCCTCATCGGACTCAAGCTCATTCTTCGGTTTTCTGAAAGCAAACAAATCCATATCTTTTACTTCTTCCTGTCGGCGTGTTTCTCTTCAAACTCTGCCATAAAATCTGTTGTATATTCACCGCTCACAAACTGTTCGTCCGAGAGAATCTCGGCAAGAAGGTCACGGTTAATGTCAATTCCGTCAATGGTAAGCTCGGAAAGAGCCATTTTCATCTTTCTGATCGCCTCGGCACGGCTTCTTGCCTGAACAATCAGCTTGCCGATCATCGAATCATAGTACGGAGGAACAAAATAGTCCTGATAAATCGCCGTATCAAATCTTACAAATGCACCGCCCGGAGTGTGAAGTCTTGTAATTCTTCCGCAGCTCGGTCTGAATCCCTTTTCCGGATTTTCGGCATTGATTCGGCATTCAATTACATTGCCGTGTGTGAAGATGCTGTCCTGAGTGCGGGAAAGCTTTGCACCTGCGGCAATTCTTATCTGCCATTGAACAATATCAAGACCTGTTACCATTTCCGTAACACCGTGTTCAACCTGCAGACGGGTGTTCATTTCCATAAAGTAGAAGTTGTTGTCCATATCAAGCAAAAATTCAACTGTGCCTGCATTGACATAGTTGACTGCCTTTGCCGCCTTAACAGCAGCAATCATCATCTCTTTACGGGTTTTCTCGTCAAGAGCGGGGCTTGGACTTTCTTCAATCATCTTCTGGTTCTTTCTCTGAACAGAGCATTCACGCTCACCCAGACAAACAATATTGCCGTATTTATCACACAAGAGCTGCATTTCAATGTGTTTTACAGGGTGAATGAATTTTTCTATGTAGCAGGCACCGTCACCGAATGCTGACTGCGCCTCGCTTGAAGCTGACAAAAATGCCTCTTCAAACTGCTCTATTGAATCAACACGGCGAATACCCTTTCCGCCGCCGCCCGAACGAGCCTTGATGAGAAGCGGAAAACCGATTTTTTCAGCTTCCTCTTTTGCCTGTTCAACGCTTTCAACAATATCGCAGCCGGGGGTTACGGGAACACCTGCGGCACGCATAGTCTTTCTTGCGTTGTCCTTGTCACCCAAAAGCTTTATCATATCGGATGAAGGACCGATAAAGTTGATGTTGCACTGTTCACAGAGCGAAACAAACTTGGCATTTTCGGACAAGAGTCCGTAGCCGGGATGAATAGCCTGAGCACCGCTTTCAACGGCAACGGTGAGAATTGCAGGCATATTGAGGTAGCTGTCGGCAACACGGTTACCGCCTACGCAGTAGCTTTCATCGGCAAGCTGAACATGCAGGGAGTCCTTGTCTGCCTCAGAATAAATTGCTACTGTGCTGATGCCCATTTCACGGCAGGCACGGATAATTCTTACTGCAATTTCGCCTCGGTTGGCAATCAGAATTTTTGAGAACATTTTTTCACTTCCAGTTATTTATCGCATTACGGCTGTCTGCCCCAAAACGGCACAGACAGCCTTTAAAATCACTTATTTTCAACAAGTGCAAACGAAAGCTCGGCACTTACACAGAGCTTGCCGTCAACATAACCCTTTGCGTCAATAAAGTAGAATGCACCTCTGCTCTTTGTGAGTGTGCAGACACTTTCAAGAGTGTCGCCCGGTTTCACGGGATTTCTGAACTTAACATTGTTCATCTTTGTAAAGTAAGGTGTGCAGTTCTTAACCTTGTCTGCAAGAAGGCAACAGCTTGCCTGTCCCATCATTTCGCAGAGAATAACACCCGGAACAACGGGGTTACCTGGGAAATGTCCCTGTAAAAAGAACTCGTCACCTTTGATTGTATATCTGCCCTTTGCCGTGTTTTCGTCAACGCTTTCAGCCTCTTCAACGAGAAGCATATTGTCACGGTGCGGCAAAATCTTTTTAATTTCTTCCTGATTCATACTGTCCTCCGATTATTTAACCTTGAATAACGGCTGACCGTATTCAACAAGATCTCCGTCCTTAACAAGAACTTCAACGATTTCATAGTCGTCCTCAGCCTGAATTTCGTTCATGCACTTCATAGCCTCGATAATACAAACGGTTGAGCCCTTGCTTACTTTCTTTCCGACAGGAGCAAAAGGAGCCTTGCCCGGTGCCGATGCGGCATAGAATACGCCGACAATCGGAGCGTTTACAGTCTTGGCGTCTTCCTCGGGAGCGGCAGACTGAGCCGCAGGAGCCTGTGGCTGAACAGGCGCAGGAGCGGGAACATCTGTTGCAGTCGGCTGATATGCACCGATTGGAGATGCATTAAAAATCTGCTGTGCGGGATGTTCTTTTTCAAGATGAATCTTTGTACCGTCCTCTTTTTCAATTTCAAGAACGCTCAAAGAAGAATTTTCAAGAAGGGAAATATATTCCTTGATTTCTTCAATTTTATTCATAGTAATTCCCTCGCTTAATATTTTTTAAATACAAGACAAGCGTCATGTCCGCCAAAGCCGAGGTTGGTTGAAGCGGCAACATTTACATCACGCTTAACTGCTTTGTTAGGTGTATAGTTAAGGTCAAGACCTTCATCGGGTTCGTCAAGGTTGATTGTCGGCGGAATAACACCGTCATTGAGAGCCATAACAGAAGCGATAGCCTCAATTGCGCCTGTTGCACCGAGAAGATGACCTGTCATTGATTTTGTTGAGCTGATATTTGCATCATAAGCCTTTTCACCGAGAGCAGTTTTAATAGCCATTGTTTCGGTAAGGTCGTTAAGATGTGTGCTTGTGCCGTGAGCATTGATGTAAAGCTGTGCGTCATCGGCAACATTTGCCTCCTCAAAAGCAATCTTAATTGCTCTTGCAAGACCTGCACCGTTAGGATCGGGAGCTGTAATATGATGTGCGTCACAAGTATTGCCGTAGCCTGAAAGCTCTGCATAAATCTTAGCACCTCTTGCAACTGCGTGCTCATACTCTTCAAGAATGAGCATACCTGCGCCCTCGCCCATGATGAAACCGTCACGATTCTTGTCGAACGGACGGGATGCGTGCTTTGGATCATCGTTTGTTGAAAGAGCTTTCATATTCTGGAAACCTGCAATTGTGAGAGGAGCAACAACTGCCTCTGCACCGCCTGCGATGATAGCGTCAGCGTAGCCGTCCTTAATGCAGTGGAAAGCCTCACCGATTGAATTTGTACCTGTTGCACAGGCACTCATAACCGAAAGAGACGCACCTTTTGCGTTAAAACGAATTGCAACATTGCCTGTTGCGATATTACCGATCATCATCGGAATGAAGAAAGGAGAAACCTTTCTCGAGCCTCCGTTTTCCATGCCGACTGTATTCTTAACAAAAGTCTGCAAACCGCCGATACCTGCACCGATATAAACACCGAAACGGTTCTCGTCAATCTTGCCTATGATACCGCTGTCGTCAACTGCCTGCTGTGCCGCTGCGATTGCGTACTGTGTATATGGATCAAGCTTTCTTACTTCTTTTTTCTCAATATACTGTGTGGGATCAAAATCCTTGACTGTACCTGCGATGTGAACCTTGAGGTCACTTGTATCGAAAGCTGTGATTGTTTCGATACCGCAAACGCCGTCAACCATATTTTTCCACATTGTAGGCACATCGTTACCAATCGGTGAAATTGCGCCCATACCTGTTACAACTACTCTTCTGCTCATTATATCCTCCAAATCAATTACATTGCAAGTCCGCCGTCAACTCTGATAACCTCGCCTGTTACATAAGCGGCATCGTCAGAGCAGAGGAAAGCTACTACATCTGCAACATCATCGGGAGTACCGATACGCTTTGCAGGAATCTGTGCTTTCATTGCGTCCTTTACCTTATCGGGAAGTACACTTGTCATATCTGTTGCAATGTAACCCGGAGCAACTGCATTAGCCGTAACGCCTCTGCCTGCAAGTTCCTTTGCAACCGACTTTGTAAGACCGATAATACCTGCCTTTGATGCAGAATAGTTAGCCTGACCTGCGTTGCCGGTAAGACCGACAATTGACGCTGTGCTGCAGATTCTGCCGTAACGCTTTTTCATAAAGTGCTTGTATGTATGCTTAATCATGTTAAATGTACCCTTGAGGTTTACATTGATTACAGCGTCAAAATCTTTTTCGTCCATATTTAAAACGAGCTTATCTCTTGTGATGCCTGCGTTGTTTACAAGAATTTCGATACTGCCGAAGTCCTCGATAACCTTATCGACAACCTTCTTTGACTCTTCAAAGTTTGAAACATCACAGAAATACTGCTCAACCTTTGTGCCGTACTGTGAAAGCTCTTCCTTAGCCTTAATGCCCTCGTTTTCGTCACCTACATAGAGAATTGCGATATTAGCACCCTCTTTTGCAAGCTTCGTTGCGATTGCAAGACCGATACCTCTTGAGCCGCCTGTTACTACGGCTGTTTTATTTTCAAATCTCATTATATTATACCTCCGAACAGTATCAAAGTTCAAGTGCGTCAATATCAGCCGCAGTTTCAACCTTGAATGCCTTTACATCTCCGTTGATTCTCTTTACAAGGCCTGTGAGAGTTTTGCCCACACCAACCTCAATAAAGGTGTCAACGCCGTCATTAATCATATTTTCAACAATAGTCTGCCATTTTACGGGATTCTCAACCTGTGCCTTCACAAGCGTTTTGAAATCGCCCGAATACGGCTGAGCCGTGTAATCGGAATAAATCTGAACCTTTGGCTGAGCAAAGTCAACATTTTCCATATACCTTCCGAGTCCCTCTGCGGCATCAGCCATAAAGGGAGAATGGAACGCACCGCTTACTGCAAGAAGTTTTGCCCTTCCGCCCTCTGCTTTAACTGCCTCGCAGAAAGCGTCGGCATTTTCACTTGTTGTTGCAACAACAGTCTGAGCCGGTGAGTTGTAGTTTACGGGATATGTTTTGTCAAACCTTGAGCAGATTTCTTCAACCTTTTCTGGAGTAAGCTTTAATACGGCAGCCATTGCACCGGGATTTTCCGTTGCGGCTTTGTCCATAAGCTCGCCTCTTTTGCAAACGAGTCTGAAAGCCTCTTCATCTGAAAGGATTCCCGAAAAAGCAAGTGCAGAAATCTCACCGAGTGAAAAGCCTGCTACGCAATCGGGAGTGATACCCTTTTCAACAAGAGCTCTTGCGGCCGCAAGGTCGGCAGTAAAAATACACGGCTGTGTATTTACTGTCTTTGAAAGCTCCTCCATTGTACCCTCAAAGCACTGCTTTGAAGTGTTTTCTCTTATAGAATCAGCCATTTCGTAAACAGCCTTTGCGGCAGGCGAATTATCGTAAAGATCCTTGCCCATACCACTGTACTGTGCGCCCTGACCTGAAAAAATAAATGCTATTTTACCCATTTTGTTGCTCCGTTCAATACTTCTTCTGCCTGTGAGAACATCTCTTCAATCATTTCTCTTGCCGGCTGTTCCTTTTTAACCATACTTGCAACCTGTCCTGCAAGAACGGTACCCTGAGAAACATCGCCCTCTCTCACGGCTCTTCTGAGTCTGCCGAGTCCCATATTTTCAAGCTCCTCATCGGAAACATTAGCCGAATCGTACTCAGCCTTTGTATATTCACGGGTAAACGAGTTACGGATTGAACGAACAGGATGACCGAGTCTTTTACCTGTTACAACCGTGTCAATATCTCTTGCTTTGAGAATTTTGTTCTTATATTCCTGAGAGATAGTACATTCCTTTGCAACGAGGAATCTTGTGCCGACCTGAACGCCCTGAGCACCGAGCATAAATGCTGCGGCAATCTGTCTGCCGTCTGCAATACCGCCTGCGGCAATTACAGGTATATTTACTGCATCAACAACCTGAGGAACAAGAGCCATTGTTGTGAGATCACCGACATGACCACCTGACTCGCCGCCCTCTGCGATAACGGCAAAAGCACCGTCTTTTTCCATTTTCCTTGCAAGCGCAACGCTCGGAACAACAGGAATAACCTTGATGCCTGCCTCAAGCCACTTTGCCATGTACTTGCCGGGGTTGCCTGCACCTGTTGTGATGACCTTGATGCCCTCTTCAACTACAACATCGCTTACTTCCTCTGCAAACGGACTCATAAGCATGATGTTTACGCCGAAAATTTTATCGGTCATTGTTTTGCACTTTCTGATTTCCTCACGGAGCTGTTCGCCGTTGGAATTCATAGCCGCAATAATGCCGAGACCGCCTGCGTTTGAAACACCTGCGGCAAGTGATGCATCAGCCACCCAAGCCATGCCTCCCTGAAAAATAGGGAACTCAAGACCGAGCGACTGGTCAATGACAGTAGAAATCATATGTAATATCTCCTTTTCTGCATTTTTACTTGATTTTCAGAAACAGAAAATTTGCAAGATTTCATTATTTTGAAAAATTTACGGCAAATTCTGCACCTGATACCATACTTTATGGCATATCAGTCTGATTTTACTCCAAAAGCGCAGAAAAGTCAATATAAAAGCACAGAAAAGTCAATATATATGAAGAATTATCTTACCATTAAGCCTTTAACTGCAATAGTCCTCAAGAGCCCTCATAAGGTTTTCTTTTCCCTTTATTTCAATTCCCTTTTCAAGGTAAAGTGCGTCGCCTTTCGGAAGATTTGATACTCTGCAGTCAGTTGTCAGATACGCTTTGTCCTCGCCTTTTTTGTACACTACAATATACCCTTTTTCGGCTTTTATGATGTAGTCGCCTTCCGTTGTACCGTTATTCTGCGACGACGAATAATTGCCTGTTGCAGAGGTGTTTTCCGCAGAATTCACGGGAGCAAAAAGCGAGCTTATCATCATACACGCAATCAGAATCACACCTGTTAATCCAACTATTTTTTTCATAATACAGCACTCTTTCCGTCAGTTTTTACTTTTATTTTTTCCCGAACCAACGGTTATATTCATCATTTTTATAAAATTCCAACCAAAAGACCGCCTTAATTCTGCATATTTTTTAAGAGAAATTTGCATTAATATATTTATTTTTTTCTTTTCAGGTGATATAATAATCAAATGAGTATTTCTGCTTGTAATTTTGAACATATATGTTATTATATAATTTATGTATTACAGCCGACGCACTGCGTTTGTGCAAATCACTCAGACAAATTACAAACCGACGGTTGTTCGTTTAACCGTAAATTGTGAATTGATAAAGGAGATAATATGCGAAACAAGCGTGAAACTGACATCAGTCAGTATAAGGATATTCAGCAAAATGAATTATCCGAAAAAGCTGACGGAGGTGTAAAAAGATTTTTCAGGGGTCTCGGCAAGTTTCTGATTACCGTTTGTTCGGTATGTCTGGTTGCCCTGCTTATTACGGGCATTTCACTTGCTGTCTACATTTTTACCATTGCGTCCGAACCTACGGGCATCGACCTCAAGGCAAAGTCTATGAACCAGACAAGCCGAATATATATTCAGAATGAGGATACAAAGGAATTTAAGGAGTATCAGAAACTATACGATACCGAGAACAGAATCTGGGTTGACAATCAGGATATTCCTAAGGCAATGAAAGATGCGGTAGTCGCAATTGAGGACAAGCGTTTCTTTGACCACAACGGTGTTGACTGGGGCAGAACTCTTTCCGCCGTTGCAAATCTTGCAACCGGTTCGGACTCATACGGCGGTTCAACAATCACCCAACAGCTTATTAAGAACATTACAGATGACAACGAGGTTTCAATTACAAGAAAGCTTCGTGAAATCACAAAGGCACTAAAGCTTGAACAGGAATATACAAAGGATCAGATTCTTGAAGCGTACCTCAATGTTGTAAACTTCGGCAATAACTGTCAGGGCGTTGAATCGGCGGCTCAGCTTTACTTTGGCAAGAGCATAAAAGACTGTTCAATTGCAGAATGTGCGGCAATTGCGGGAATTACACAAAACCCGTCAAGATGGAATCCGCTTGTTTTCCCCGAAAACAACAAGGAACGCCGTGAAATCGTTCTCAATGAAATGTATGATCAGGAAAAAATTTCCAAAGACGAATTTGATGCGGCTATGAAAGAAAGTGCCACAATGACATTTGTCGGCTGGCAGGCATCCGATGACGATGACGATGATGACGAGGCAGATGTTCAGAACTGGTATATTGATCAGCTCTTTCGTGATCTTCAAAAGGACATTGCGGAATATTACAACATAAGCGAAACTGCGGCATCTTCAAAGCTTTACACAGAGGGACTTAAAATCTACTGTGCAATGGATGAAAATGCTCAAACCTACCTTGAAAATGCGGCACTCAATATTGATAAATCAAATGATTCCGACCTTCAGATTGCGTCAACAATTATGGGATATGACGGCAGAGTAATTGCAACAGTCGGTTCTTCAACAAAGAAAGAAGGCGCTCTCGGCTGGGACAGATCCTACAACTCCGTACTTCAGCCGGGTTCTTCAATCAAGCCTGTTGTTGTTTACCCTTATGCAATCGAATCAAAGAAGCTTTATTTCTCATCAATGGTTCTCGATGAACCGCTTGACAACTATCGTACAAATGAAAGTGGTCAGCTTGTTTCGGGTCCTAACAACGCATACGGCTACTATAACGGCAATATGAGTCTTCCCGATGCAATCGAGTGGTCCTCAAACGCAACAGCCGCTCAGACTATGGAGCTTATCGGCGGTCCGAGCGTTGCATATCAGCAGGTTATTACAAAAATGGGATTCAAGAATCTTACGGAACAGGATTCACAGAATACGGGTGCTCTTTCAATCGGCGGTATGAACGGCGGTGTTACAGTAAGAGAAATGGCGGCTGCTTACACATATCTCGGCAACGGCGGTCTTTACTACGAACCGTACACATACTACTATGTAACCGACTCAGAGGACAACATAATCATTGATAACCGTGACGCAGTTCCGAAACAGGCTTATTCAGCCGAAACAGCAGGAATTATGAACAGACTGCTTCACTACAATGTTACAAACAGTGCTCACACAAACGCACATTACGCTCAGATTTCAGGCTGGGACATTATCGGCAAAACAGGTACAACCGATGACGATAAGGATTCATGGTTCTGCGGATGTTCACCATATGCCGTAATGGCTACATGGTGCGGTTTTGATAAGCCTAAAACCATTTCCTACAGCGGAAGAACAACGGCAACAAAATTCTTTGCAAATGTTATGGGCAAGTACCTTAAAGGCAAAGAAAACAAAGAATATAAGATATCCGATAACCTGATTGAGGCAACATATAATCCTACAACGGGACTTATTGTTTCAACAGATAATATTTCGGGACGGTATGTGGGCTACTACACCGAGGACAATATGCCGAGTTCGGGAGGTTCATATTACAGCGGTAACTATGAATACGGCTCAGATGTCTCAGACTCCTCAAGCTACTACAATCCCAATTACGGCGGTGACAACAGCGGTAACAATTACGGCGGCGACACAAGCAACAGCGGAGGAGATAATTCAGGCGGCGACACCTCCGGCGGAGGAGATAATTCAGGCGGTGAACCTTCCGGTGGAGGAGAACCTTCAGGCGGAGAACCTTCAGGCGGAGGGGAATCCTCAGGCGGAGGCGAAAGCTCCGGAGGCGGTGAATCGTCAGGCGGCGGTGAGGAAGCTCCCCCTGCCGCAGAATAAAATAACAGGTTAAAACCAAAAACTCGAAAGGAAAGGTTTTTAGATATGGTTTCAATAGCAATTATGGGTCACGGTGTTGTAGGTTCGGGCGTTGCCGAAATCTTTACAACACACAAACAGAAGCTTTATGCAAGCATCGGTGAAGAGGTTTATGTCAAGAAGATTCTTGACCTTCGTGAATTTCCCGACAGTCCGCTTGCAGACAAATTCACAAAAAACTTTGAAGATATCATCAACGACCTCGAAATAAGAGTTGTTGTTGAAGTTATGGGCGGTCTTAATCCTGCTTATGACTTTGTAAAGAGATGTCTTAAAGCAGGTAAGAGTGTTGTTACTTCAAACAAGGAGCTTGTTGCCGCTCACGGTGCAGAACTCCTTGAAATTTCAAAGGAAACAAACACAAACTTCCTCTTTGAAGCATCGGTAGGCGGCGGTATTCCGATTATCCGCCCGATGAGCCAGTGTCTTGTTGCAAACAATGTTGACGAGATTGCCGGTATTCTTAACGGTACAACAAACTTTATCCTTACAAAGATGATTGAAGACGGTATGCAGTTTGACGATGCGCTCAAGCTTGCTCAGGAGCTTGGCTTTGCCGAGAGAAATCCTGCCGCTGATATCGAAGGTCACGATGCTTGCCGTAAGATTTGTATTCTTGCATCTCTTGCATACGGAAAGCATGTTTATCCCGACTCTGTACATACAGAGGGCATTACAAAAATTACACTTGAAGATGTAAGATACGCTGAGGCTTTCCATTGCGTAATTAAACTTATCGGCAGTGTTAAGCGTCTTGCGGACGGCAAGATTGACATTATCGTTGCTCCTATGCTCGTTCCGAACAAGAGCCAGCTTGCTAACATTGACTATGAATTCAACGGCATTATGGTAAGAGGCGACTGCACAGGCGATGTAGTATTCTACGGCAAGGGTGCAGGCAAGCTTCCTACAGCAAGCGCAGTTGTAGCCGATGTAATCGACTGCTGTAAGCACCTCAAGACAAGAAAGTTCCTTTACTGGGCAGACGGCAACGGCAAAAACATTCTTCCTTGGGAGGAGTCAAGCCGTGCCATGTATGTTCGTGCAAACGGCAGTAATGTTGCAGAAAAGGCAGAAAAATTATTCGGTGAGGTAACAGTAATCAATAAGGCTGACGCACCTGCCGACGAAAAAGCATTTGTTGTCAAGGCTATGCCGTACAACGAATTTGCCGAGAAGATTGCTCAGCTTGAGGCTGACGGTGTTTCGGTACTTTCAAGTATCCGTGTGGCTGATTTATAATTTTACAGAGGGAGTATTAAGTACATGAGTTTGATAGTTCAGAAATTTGGCGGCAGCTCTGTTGCCAATGCCGAAAGAGTAATGAATGTTGCATCAATCGTAACAGACACTTACGCAAAGGGCAATGATGTTGTAGTTGTTGTATCCGCTCAGGGCGACACAACAGACGATCTCATTGAAAAGGCAAACGAAATCAATCCAAAGGCTTCAAAAAGAGAAAAGGATATGCTTCTTGCCGCAGGCGAGCAGATTTCTATTTCACTTCTTGCAATGGCAATCGAAAAGCTCGGTTACCACGCTGTTTCTCTTCTTGGCTGGCAGGCAGGTTTCAATACCACTTCTGCTCACACAAGCGCAAGAATCAGAAAAGTTGAGCCTGACAGAATTAAGAAAGAGCTTGACAAGAAGAACATTGTAATCGTTGCAGGCTTCCAGGGCATTTCAAAATACGGCGATATTACAACACTCGGCAGAGGCGGTTCAGACACAAGCGCCGTAGCTATTGCGGCTGCAATGCACGCTGATCTCTGTCAGATTTTCACCGATGTTGAGGGTGTTTACACAGCTGATCCGAGAAAGGTTAGTAACGCTAAGAAGCTTCAGGAAATCTCTTATGACGAAATGCTTGAGCTTGCTACACTCGGTGCTCAGGTTCTTAACAACCGTTCGGTTGAAATGGCTAAAAAATATAATATTGAGCTTGAAGTGCTTTCAAGTATGACAAAGGCTTCGGGTACAATTGTAAAGGAGAAAACTAAAATGGAAAAAATGTTAATCAGCGGTGTTGCTAAAGATACAGATGTTGCAAGAATTTCTGTTATGGGTGTTCCGAATATCCCCGGTCTTGCTTTTAAGATGTTCTCAAAGCTTTCTGCTAAAGATATCAATGTTGACATTATTCTTCAGTCAATCGGTCATGACGGCAAGAAGGACATCAGCTTTACAGTTGCCAAGAACAGAGGCGAAGAGGCTGTTGCTCTTATGAAGGAATACACAGAGAACCTCGGTGCAGAGGAAATCCTCTATGACGATAAGGTAGCTAAGATTTCAATCGTCGGCGCAGGTATGGAAAGCCACGCAGGCGTTGCTACAAAGATGTTTGAGGCTCTTTATGACGCTCAGGTAAACATCCAGATGATCAGCACAAGCGAAATCAAGGTTTCGGTTCTTATTGATTCGGCAGACGCTGACAAGGCTGTAAGCGCTATCCACAGCAAGTTTTTTGATTAATAACTAATTTCGGTTAATGCAAAAATCCCTGTCCGTTATGGACAGGGATTTTTTCGTAGCGGCGAACCGTGTTCGCCGTTACTGCAAATAATAATAAATATGGTCGGGAACAATAAGATTTGCACTTAACAAAACTTTATTCCCGACCACAATTTTCAATTTTCCATTTTCAACTTTCAATTTAAAAAAGTTTCCGTTCTGGCATGATATGTTTTTATCATATCATACTTTCTTCACAAACGAAAAATGCTTAATGATAGTAATATCCTGAACGGAAAAATTCGTTGAAGATACTGATACCGCAGACTGCAAGTATAATTGAAACAACTACCACAAGCACAACTCCGATGAGAGCCAGGATAAGAGCGGCTCTTGCGTAGTTTTTGAGTGACTTCTTTGTTGATGAGCTGAATGCCCAGACAAAGAGCATAATAATATTAACAAGGGGCAGACAGGTTAAAAGCATAACGCCGATCCAACCGCCTATGCTTACAGGCTGAGTATCCGGAGTACCGTATGGCGGTGCAACGGGCGGTACAGGCTGTGAGTTGTATGTCTGCTGATACTGCGTGTTGTACTGCTGATTATAGCCGTTGTTGTAGCTCTGATATTGATTGCCGTACTTGCTTTGATTTGCGCCGTAATCATTGTTCGGTGAGTTTGTAAACTGCTGACCGTATGAAGTTTTGTTAGGCTGTGGTTGCTGATAATAAGTTTGATTTGGCTGACCGTACTGCTGAGAATACGGATTCTGCTGTGGCTGACTGTCGGCAGTCGGCTGTGCGTTATCAACCTCAGGCTGTGCAGTCTGCACATTCTCGTAAGGATTCTGTGCAACATCTTCGGTTGAAGCATTTTCAACAGGCTGTGTTTCAGGCTCTGGAGTCTGCTCAACAGGTGTTCCGCAGTAAGTACAGAACATTGCTCCGTTGTCAATTTCGTGATTGCAATTTTTACATACCATATATAATCGCTCCTTGCATAATATTCTATAAATAGTATGCTATCATTTTACACTATTTGCCTTACAAAATCAACAACATTCCATGCAATAATTCAATAATATTACAAAAAGCGACAGTTTTACAGCTGTCGCTTTTTATTACACTCCCCTTTTCATAAGCTTGTGGGGAATTATTTTATTTTCTTTGAGTGACGCTTTTACATCTATAATACGCTGATTTGACGAGCCTCTGAACGCAAGGCTTATATCGTGAAGAGCCTCAACAAATTCACCGTCAACAAGCACATCAATCATTGAAAGCATTTCATCCGTACATTCACACCTTGCTCTGCTGTCGGAAAGAAGCTCCTTGTCAAACAAATAGCCCGAATAACACCAAATTGTTTTGTCGGAATATTTTTCTCTGACACGCTTTAAAAACGGCACTAAGGCTCTTTGATTTGAAGGTTCAAATGGTTCTCCGCCGAGCAATGACAAGCCGTCAATATATGACGGTTCAAGCTCTTTGAGAATTTTATCCTCAACCTCTTTTGTAAAAGGTTCGCCGTAATCAAAACTCCATGTCTGCGGATTAAAGCAGTTTTTGCAATGATGCGTACAGCCGGATACAAAGAGCGATACTCTTACTCCCTCACCGTTTGCAATATCGCAGAGTTTAATTTCTCCGTAATTCATCAAAGGTGAAGCACCCTTTCCTCAATTTCCTGAGTTCTGCCCTGATTCCAGAACTGAGTTCCGATATATCCGCAGGTTCTTCTTGCAACATTCATCTTATCCTGATCACGGTTGCCGCAGTTAGGACACTCCCACACAAGCTTGCCGTCATCGTGAACGATCTTGATTTCTCCGTCATAACCGCAAACCTGACAGTAGTCGCTCTTTGTGTTAAGCTCTGCATACATAATGTTATCGTAAATGAACTTGATAACCTGTAAAACAGCGGGAATGTTATCCTGCATATTCGGAACTTCAACATAGCTGATTGCACCGCCCGGTGACAAAGCCTGAAATTCGGATTCAAGCTTCAGCTTGCTGAATGCGTCAATATTCTCGGTAACATGTACATGATAGCTGTTAGTGATGTAGTTTTTATCTGTTACGCCCTTGATAATGCCGAAACGCTTTTGAAGACACTTTGCAAACTTATATGTTGTGCTTTCAAGAGGAGTGCCGTAGATGCTGTAATCGATGTTTTCCTCTTTTTTCCACTTTGCACAATAGTCGTTTAGCTTCTGCATAATTTCAAGACCGAGTTCTTTGCCCTCTTTTTCTGTGAGCTTTTTGCCGATAAGGCTGTAAACGCACTCCCAAAGACCTGCATAACCGAGTGAAAGCGTTGAATAACCGCCGTGGAGAAGCTTGTCAATCTTCTCACCCTTTTTAAGTCTTGCCAAAGCACCGTACTGCCACAAAATAGGAGCGGCATCCGAAAGAGTGCCTGTAAGACGCTCGTGACGGCACTGCAATGCTCTGTGGCAAAGTTCCATTCTTTCGTCAAAAATCTTCCAGAATTTATCAAGATCCTTGCCTGCGCTGAGTCCGATATCAATAAGATTTACAGTCACAACACCCTGATTGAATCTGCCGTAATATTTCGGCTTGCCGTTTTCGTCAACATAAGGAGTAAGGAAGCTTCTGCAACCCATACAGGTAAAGCAATGACCCTCACCGTTTTTATCAATTTTGCTTTGGAGCATAACCTTCTCCGAGATATAGTCGGGAACCATTCTCTTTGCGGTACATTTTGCGGCAAGCTCCGTAAGATACCAATACTTGCTGTCCTCTGTGATATTATCCTCCTCAAGCACATAAATAAGCTTTGGAAACGCAGGTGTAATCCACACACCCTTTTCATTTTTTACGCCCTTGTGACGCTGCTTGAGTGTTTCTTCAATAATCATAGCGAGGTCGTGCTTTTCCTGCTCGTTTTTAGCCTCGTTAAGATACATAAACACGGTTACAAACGGAGCCTGACCGTTTGTTGTGAGCAAAGTAACAACCTGATACTGAATGGTCTGGACACCACGGTTTACTTCTTTGCGAAGTCTTTGCTCAACGATATCGTTGATTTTCTCTTCTGTGGGATGAACACCGAGTTCTTCGATTTCCGCAAGAGTTTCTCTGCGGATTTTCTCACGGGAAACCTGAACAAACGGTGCAAGATGAGCAAGGCTTATGCTCTGACCGCCGTACTGGTTACTTGCAACCTGTGCAATAATCTGAGTTGCAATGTTACACGCCGTTGAAAAGCTGTGCGGTCTTTCAATAAGCGTATCGCTGATAACGGTACCGTTCTGCAACATATCCTCAAGGTTTACAAGATCGCAGTTGTGCATATGCTGTGCAAAATAGTCCGAATCGTGGAAGTGAATAATACCTTCCTTATCAGCCTCAACAATATCAGCCGGCAAAAGCATTCTTCTTGTAAGGTCACGGCTGACCTCACCTGCCATATAGTCACGCTGAACGCTGTTGACGGTAGGGTTCTTATTTGAATTTTCCTGCTTTACTTCTTCGTTGTTGCACTCAATAAGCGAAAGAATCCTGTTATCGGTAGTATTTGCCTTACGAACAAGCGAGCGGTTGTAGCGGTAACGCACATATCTTCTTGCAAGCTCAAACGCACCCTTTGCCATGAGCTGATCCTCAACCATATCCTGAATTTCTTCAACGGACACTGCTCTCCTGATTTTGTTGCACTTATATTCAACATAGTCGGCAACATCCTCAATCTGTTCGTCTGTAAGGAACTTGTGTTCCCCCGAACCGTTTGCCTTTTTAACGGCATTAATAATTTTTTCAATGTTGAAATCTTCTTCTGAGCCGTTACGCTTAATAATTCTCATAATCCTTCCCCTTTTTATTATTTTGCGGTACTTCCTTGGTAAAAATATCCTATATCTGTTAATCCGAATAAAAAATAAATTTTTCAATAATGCTGTTTAAAAAATGCGTTGTGCAATAAAATTGCAAGGAACCAAACTATCCCTGCAATGCAAGACCAATTATACAATAATTGCAATATAAATACTGTTGCACAGGCAACAATTATGTGATATACTATACTATATCTTGTGGTAAGATAAAAAAAGCCACACATTATGGAGTGTTGCAAATGATAGAAGAAATAGGCGGTGCAAAGCTTAAAAAATCAGATTTCATCGGGATAAACGAGTGTTTTAAACCTATTGAAAGAGAGTATAAAAGGGGTGAAATCATAACTACATATTCACCCGAAAATGACACAATTTGCATCATAAAAGAAGGAACTGTTTATCTGACAACCGACAATGCCGAAAATCAGCGGAGAATTATTTCTTTTTATGAAAAGGGCGACATAATCGTCACCTGCATTGTACCCGAATCAGACAACAGAATTTTTTATCTGAGTGCCAAAACAAACTGCAAAATTGATTTCGTGAAATACTCAAAATTTACAGCCTGTTGTGAAAAGCATTGCAGTAAACACCAGCGGATTATAAGTGCATACATCAAAAAATCTCATAAAAAAAGTCTTGCTCACACAGACATTCTCTGTCAGCAGACGCTGAGGAGCAAGCTTTTGACTTTTTTTGAATACATTAAAACCGAAAAAGGAAAAAACACCTTTTATCTTCCTCTCCCTCTTTCCGACCTTGCAGATTACCTTTCTGTTGACCGAAGTGCAATGATGCGTGAAATAAAAAAGATGAATGAGGAAAATATTATAATTTCCGAAAAACGAAAAATCACAGTCATTGAAGATTTGTCAGAATGACATATAACATATATATGTATAAAAAAACATAAAAAACAAAAAATATAAATGCGTGATTTCGTCGTTTTGAGCCTGCAAAAAATTTGCAGGCTTTTTTTGTACACAACGATTAATATTGTAGTATAAAAACACCTTGCAGTCAACACGCTAAAAGAATTATAGTCAAAATAATTAATTTGACTGATTTTGAATGAAGATAATCAAAAACACCAATTTTAATTGCAAAAACGGTAAATTTATACTGTTTTTAAATAACGCTCGACACTTTTTTGTTAGCTTATTTTGCTGTCTTTAAATTTTTTTGAATTTTTTTGACCGATTTTGCTTGACTTTTAAAAAATGGATGTTATAATATAAGTCAAGAGGTGAGGATAATGCTTACACAGGACAGATATCGTGCAATACTTGATTTGCTCGAAGAAAAAAATTCGGTCACGGTGTCGGAATTAACAAAGTTGCTTGACTCATCCGAGTCAACAATAAGAAGAGATCTTTCCGCTCTTGATGAGATGGGAAAGCTCACAAAGGTTTTCGGCGGTGCAACTTCAATCACCAGAAACGAGGGTGTTTTTGAAGATGCGGTAAGCAATCGTGAAACCGTTATGAGCGATGAAAAAGATGCGGTTGCAGAATACTGTGCAAAGCTTATCCATGACTCTGACTTTGTTTATATTGACGCAGGAACAACAACATTAAAGCTTGTTGACCACATTACAAATACAAACGCAACATATGTTACAAACGGCATAACACACGCCAGAATGCTTATCCACAAGGGTATGCAGACATATATAGTAGGCGGAAAAATAAAACCGCTTACCGAGGCTGTTGTGGGTGCCGAAGCAATAAAAAGCATAAACTGCTTTAACTTTACAAAAGCTTTTATGGGAGCAAACGGAATTGACATCGGTTCGGGATTCACAACCCCCGACATTGAAGAAGGTCTTATAAAGGAAACGGCAATCAACAAATCTTATATGGCATTTGTTCTTGCAGACCATTCAAAATTTCGCAGGGTGTATTCCGTAACATTTGCCCCTCTGCAAAAATGTTGTATAATCACCGACAAACTGCCTACGCCGGACTTTTCGCAGGTAACGGTGATAAAGGAGGTAAAAAATGATTTACACCGTAACGCTTAATCCGTCAATTGACTACATTGTCAGACTTGATTCGCTTGTTCCGGGAATAACAAACCGAACAACCGCCGAAGAATATTACTACGGAGGTAAGGGAATCAATGTTTCATGCGTACTTGCAGAGCTTGACCTTGAAAGTACGGCATTCGGATTTGTTGCAGGCTTTACGGGTGACGCCATTGAAAAGGGTATTCGCAACGACAGAATTATCACCGACTTTATCAAGCTTGAAAGTGGAATTTCAAGAATCAACATAAAAATCAAAGCCGGCGTTGAAACAGAAATCAATTGTCAGGGTCCTCACATAAGTGAAGGCGAACTTGAAAGGCTGTTTTCAAAAATTGACAGAATATCCGACGGCGACACAATCGTAATTGCAGGAAACATTCCGAATACGATGCCTGATGATGTTTACGAAAGAATCCTTGAAAGAATCAAGGGCAAGGATGTACGAATTGTAGTTGACGCAACAAAAAAACTTTTACTCAACGCACTCAAGTACAAGCCGTTCCTCATCAAGCCGAACAGACAGGAACTTTCCGAAATGTTCGGAGTTGAAATCAACACCGAGGATGATATTGAAAAGTATGCAAAAGAGTTGCAGAAACTCGGTGCAAAAAATGTTCTGATTTCACTCGGCGGTGACGGAGCAATGCTCATTGACGAATTTGGAAAAAGACACAAAGCAGGAGTCCTCAAAGAAAAGGTAATTAACACAGTCGGTTCGGGCGACTCAATGGTAGCAGGCTTTGTGGCAGGATATGAAAAAACAAAAAGCTACCCCTATGCGCTGAAATTAGGCAGTGTGTGCGGAAATGCAACGGCATTTCTTGACGGACTTGCCACAAAAGAAAAAATAAATGAATTGCTTGCAAAATTCAATTAAAAAGGAGAGAAAAATATGCGTATCACAGATTTATTAAAAAAATCGGGTATTGCTCTCGGCGTTAAAGTTGCCGACAAGAGCGAAGCAATTGACAAACTTGTTTCATTACATGAAAAATGCGGAAACCTCAAGGATGTTAAAGCCTACAAAGAGGGAATCCTCAAACGTGAAGAACTCGGCACAACAGCCGTAGGTATGGAGGTTGCAATTCCCCATGCCAAGAGCGAAGCTGTAAAAGCTCCCGCCCTCACGGCTATCACAGTTCCAGGCGGTGTTGATTATGACTCGCCCGACGGTCAGCCCTGTAAGCTGCTCTTTATGATTGCCGCAACAACAGACGGTGATGTTCATCTTGAAGTTCTTGCAAGACTTATGCAGCTTTTGATGCATGAAGATTTTACCGCAAAGCTTAAAGCCGCAAAAACTCCGGAAGAATTCATCTCGATTATTGACGCACAAGAAAAAGAGAAGTTCCCCGATGAACCAAAGGCAGAAGTTCCTGCAAAGAAGGGTTACAGAGTTCTTGCTATCACAGCTTGTCCAACAGGTATTGCTCATACTTATATGGCGGCTGAATCACTCCAGAAAGCCGGCGACAGCCTTAACATTCCGATTAAGGTTGAAACAAACGGTTCGGGCGGTGCAAAGAATGTGCTTACTGAAGAAGAAATTGCAAATTGTGACGGTATCATCGTTGCCGCTGACATCACAATAAATCTTGCCCGTTTTGACGGCAAGCCCGTTTTACAGTGTGCCGTTTCAGACGGTATTCATAAGCCGGAAGAGCTTATCAACAAGATTGTAAACAAAGAAGTTCCCGTATATCATCACAAAGGCGGTTCTGCAGATGCTCCAAGGAAGAGAGGCGGCGCTTACGGTCACCTTATGAACGGTGTATCACATATGCTCCCGTTCGTTGTAGCAGGCGGTATCTTCATCGCAATCGCATTTCTCATTGATATTGCATGCGGTGTTAACGCACAGGAGGTTGGCAGTGCATTCGGTACGGTAACTCCTGCAGCCGCATGGTTTAAGACACTCGGCGGTGTGGCATTTAACCTTATGGTTCCTATTCTTTCAGGCTTTATCGCAATGTCAATTGCAGACCGTCCCGGTCTTCTCGTTGGTCTTGTAGGCGGTTTCCTTGCAACATCAGGCGCAACCTTTATGGATCCTGCCGCTGCAGAAACAGTTCCGTCAGGCTTCCTCGGCGGCTTGCTCGCAGGTTTCGTAGGCGGTTACTTAATGCTCGGTATTGAAAAAATGTGCGATAAGATGCCTAAGGCTCTTGAGGGTATCAAGCCCGTTCTCATCTATCCACTTCTCGGACTCGGCGGTATTCTCGTTGTAATGTGCGCAGTCAACCCGTTCATGGGTATGATTAACTCAGGTATGTCAAACGGCCTTAACGCTATTGCCTCTAACCCTGCAATGATGGTTCCGCTCTGTGCGCTCCTCGCAGGTATGATGTCTATCGACATGGGTGGTCCTTTCAACAAGGCAGCTTATGCATTCGCAACACTTAACCTTGCAAACGCAGACGATCAGGCATACATCATTATGGCAGCAGTTATGATCGGCGGTATGGTTCCTCCAATCGCAATCGCTCTTTCAAACACATTCTTCAAGAATCGTTGGACAAACGAAGAAAGAAAGAATGCTCCCGTAAACTATGTAATGGGACTTTCATTCATCACAGAAGGTGCAATTCCTTACGCAGCAGGTCATCCGCTTCAGGTTATCCCTTCATGTATCGTTGGTTCTGCAGTAGCAGGCGCACTTTCAGCTCTCTTTGGCTGTAAGCTTATGGCTCCTCACGGCGGTATCTTCGTATTCGCAACAATGCAGGGTACATGGTATTTCTACCTCCTTGCTCTTGCAATCGGTGCAGTAGTTTCAATGCTTATGCTTGCACTTCTCAAAAGACCGATTAAAAAATAATTAATTTGCTATTACCCGTTTTTTGAAATGTTTTGTTCCTCGGCACCGGTGTAAAAGCCGGTGCCACCCCTCAAAACTCAAAGAACTTTCACGACATTAGATTCAAAACTTCAAAACACAAATTTATTTATAAAGGAGATTTTATTATGGTATCAAAAGAACTCGTACTCACAAATGCACAGGGATTCCATATGCGTCCGGCATCGGTTTTTGCAACAGCCATGGGCAAATACAGCTGTGATGTAACAATCAAATTCAATGGCAATCAGTACAACGCAAAGAGCCTCCTCAACATTATTGCGGCTTGCATCAAGTGCGGCAGTGAAATTGAAGTTGTTTGCGACGGTGCTGACGAAAACGAGGCACTTGCAGAGGCAGTACAGCTCATTGAGAGCGGTCTTGGCGAGTAATGGCCCCGACAGACCAGTTACAAGAGGTGAAGATTATGCTACACGGAACAGCCGCATCCGAGGGTATCGGAATCGGTAAGGTAATGCTTATTGAAGAACATTCGCTTGAATACACTCCACGAACAGTAACAGATACTGAGGCAGAGTCACAGCGTTTTAAGGCAGCAGTAGATGCTTTTTGCTACAATACTGAAAAGCAGGCAGAAAATCTTCGCAGTTCAGCCGGTGAAAAAGAGGCAGAAATTCTTGCAGGTCACATTCAGATTATCAAAGATCCGTATCTCAGCGGTGAAATTGAAAAGCTGATTGCAGACGGTCAATGTGCGGAATCTGCTCTTGAGCATATGTGCGATATGTTTATTGCAATGTTCTCGGCAGCTGACGATGAGCTTACAAAACAGCGTGCGGCTGATGTCAGAGATATCAAGAGCGGTGTTCTTGGCATTCTTCTCGGAGTAAACGAAATTAAAGTAAGCGATGCGCCAAAAGGCACTGTGCTTGTTGCAAGGGAGCTTACTCCTTCTGTTACGGCAGGTATTGTAAAAGAAAACATAGCAGGCATTATTACTGAAACAGGCGGAACAACTTCCCACTCTGCAATTCTTGCAAGAGCGCTTGAGATTCCCGCCGTACTCAGTGTTGAGGGTGTCGCATCAAGCCTGAAAAACGGCGACACAGTTGTAGTTGACGGCAGTGAGGGTGCTGTAATTGTTAATCCGGATGATAACACAGTTGCAGAATACTCCAAAAAGCGTGATGCTTTTCTTGCAGAACGCAAAGAGCTTGAAAATTACAGGGGACGAGAAACAAAATCCGCAAGCGGAGAAGTTTATGAACTTTTCTGCAACATAGGAAAACCCGAAGACGCTGTCAAGGCAGTTGACGCAGACGGCGAGGGTGTCGGACTTTTCAGAACAGAGTTTCTGTTCATGGACAGAACTTCAATTCCGACAGAGGACGAACAGTTTGAAGCCTACAAAAAGGCGGCTCTTATCTTAAAGGGCAAGTCGCTGATTATCAGAACACTTGATATCGGCGGTGACAAGGACATTCCGTACCTTGGACTTGAAAAAGAAGAAAATCCGTTCATGGGATTCCGTGCAATCAGATATTGCCTTAAAAACCGTGAACTTTTCAAATCACAGATTAAAGCCATTTTGCGTGCAAGCGCATTCGGTGACATCAAGATTATGTTCCCGCTCATCACAACTATGGATGAACTTCGTGAGGGCAAAAAGCTTGTTGCAGAATGCAAAGCCGATTTACGCAATATGGGCATAAATTTCAACGAAAACATTCAGGTTGGTGTTATGGTTGAAACAGCGTCTGCGGCAGTTATCGCAGATATGCTTGCGAAAGAGGCAGACTTCTTCAGCATCGGCACAAATGACCTCACAGGCTACACAATGGCTTGTGACAGAGGCAACAACGATGTGTCTTACCTCTACTCTCCCCTTCAGCCGAGCGTTCTCAGAATGATTAAACGCACAATTGAGTGCGGTGTTCAGAACGACATTTCAGTCGGAATGTGCGGTGAGGCTGCCGCAAACAAGCTGATGATTCCGTTGCTTATTTCATTCGGACTCACAGAATTCAGCGTTTCCGCTCCGTCAGTTCTCAATGTGAGAAAAATAATTTCCACATGGACAAAAGAAGAGGCAGACAAAGTTACTGCAAAGGTGCTTGAAATGAGTACACAGCAGGAAATTGTCGAATACCTCAAATCGGTTGTGTAAAACTACCAAGTTAATATGCGTTAACCTCAGTTAAATAATTTGCAAACACGATTAATCCCCGTCAGAAATTCTGACGGGGATTTGTCTTTTGGTATATTAATTAGTTTTTTCTCTGCATACTATCCCTTTTTGAAAAGACGCAGCCGCAATAGTTTTGGCGGTAGAGGTCATGTTCTTTTGAAAGGATGATTGAACGCTTGTAGCCTTCACGCTTTTTGAAGTCGCTGTACAGCCACGGAATGCCGTACTTCTCGGCAAGCTCCGCACCGATTGAATTGAGCAACTGCGCATTTTTCAGCGGACTGATTGTAAGCGTGGTTGTGAAATAATCAAAACCGTGTTTCTTTGCGTAGCGTGCAGAGGATTCAAGTCGCAGTCTGAAACATTTTTCACACCGCTTTCCGCCCTCGGGTTCATTTTCAAGACCTTTGACATACTCAAAGTAATCCTTGGGCAAATATTCGCCCTCGACCACCTTTACAGGATGTTCAAACGGCATAAGCGACACAAGACGCTTTTCTTCGCTCAGGCGGTAATTATACTCATCCGCAATCGAAATATTCGGATTGTAAAAATAGACCGTGATATCAAAATATTTTGAAAGATACTCAAGGCAGTAGGACGAACACGGGGCGCAACACACATGCAAAAGCAGCTTCGGGACTTTTCCCTCCTCTGTTATTTTGTCAATTACCCTGTCGAGTTCTTTCTGATAGTTTATCTTGTTCATACTATTATATAAATTTGCAAATGTAGTCAAAAAGTTCTTCGGTTGTGTCTGCAACAAACGGCGCACCTGCGTTCATAAGCTCGTTTTTTCCCCTGAATCCCCATGAAACACCTGCCATTTTTACACCCGCATTGTTTGCCGTAAACACATCGACATCGCTGTCACCGACATAGAAACATTCTTCGGGAGTTACACCGCTCATATCGAGGAGTGCAAGCAGAGCATCAGGCTCTGGCTTTGTCTTATACTGTGGCTTCTGCCCCCATGCCTGAGTAAACTTGTGATTTGGGAATGCTTTTTTTAGCATTTTATCAACAAATTCATCCGGCTTGTTTGAAAGCACACCTGTTTTTACACCCTTTTTTGCAAGCTTTTCAAGCATTTCGGCACAACCGTCATATGCGGCAGTGTGGTCGTTGCAATGAACGGCATAGTGTCTATCATAATCAGCCTTGACCTTTTCAAAAAGCTCATGGTCGGTCCACACATCTCCCATTGCCCTTCTGATGAGCATTTCTCTGCCGTTTCCGACATATGTTTTATAATTTTCAACCGGCTTTTCTTCAAGGCCGTTAAGCTTCAGACCGTAGTTCACACTTATAGCAAGATCGGTAAGCGAATTTATAAGCGTGCCGTCAAGATCAAATACTACCATTTTTACCATAAATATCACCTTAGTTTAATCCTTTTTCCTGTTCAAAAAGTATTGCTCTGCATGGCGCCGCCTCAACTCCGCCGAGCTTTATCGGAAACGCACACAAATCATATTCTCCGTCAGCCACTCCCGAAAGATTGAGATTTTCGAGAACGGCAATATCCGCTCTGCCGAGTTCAAGATGTGTTTTAACTTCATCAAACGGAGGTGCGATTGACTCGGCATCCGTACCGACAAGCACTACCCTGCTTTGTGCAAGCACAATTGCGGCAGAATGTGAAAGGTATGTTTTGCCGTTCCCACGAAAGAGTATGCGTTTTCGGCAATACGGCAACAGTTTGTCCATATCTTCGCCTGTCAGCACACCCTTGACCGTTATTACGGTGCATTTTCCGTAGAAAGTGTTGAGCCTTAAATCGGTTATCCCTTTGCCATCAGGGCAAAAGTGGAGAGGGGCGTCAATATGCGTGCCTGCATGAACGCACATAGAAATCTGCGAAAGATTGCACTCGTCATCTTCATCAATACTTCTCAGCGGAGTCACAACAGTTTCGGGATCACCCGGATATGTTTCGGTTGTAAGAGTGTCTCTCGAAATATCATGAATATACATACATCCTTCGCCTCTTTTCTTTTTGAACATTTTTAATTAACGCAGAGTGTCAGCTCCTCGGAGTCTAAGAAAAATATAACTCTGCTTAAATTCAGAACGAATCCTCCGTATGAGTAAAGCGGAACATCTGCACTATGATTATATCACATATTACTGCACTTTGCACCTTTATCGGCAAAATTTCCTTGTTTTACGGCAAAAAATAACCCCACAGGAAAACCCTGTGGGGTAAATTGCAATTGTGAATTTAATCAACAGCGATTAATTATTCAACAGAAATCGGTAAACCGACATTGCCTGTTTCGTAACCGCCAACGACGTACTTCTGAACGAGAGTAGCATCCTTGATTGAGATTCTGCCATCCTCGTTAGCATCACATGTCTTGAATGCATTTGCATCATCAGCAGCAATACTCATAAGGTTGATAGCAATCTTCTGAATTGTTGTAGCATCTACAACTGTAATTGAGTAGTCACCGTCAGCATCGCCGAGAAGCGGAACACGGTTACCGTCAATCTTAATATTAGCCTTAGCACCTGAGCGTGACGGATAATCAAAGTTTGTAAGATCAAGTGTGATTGTTACGTCAACGAGTGAATCTTCCGGATAACCGGCAGAAACTGTGTTAAGGAGCATATTTTCACCATTAAATGTAAGGTCAAAATCCTTGCCTATAGCAGCTGCGCTCTGCACAGAAAGACCCCAGTTAGCAGCCCAATCGTCGTTAACTGCAAACTTGAACTGGTATGCAGCGTCAGCAGACTCGATACCTGTGTATGTAATCTGATAAACCTTGTCAGCAATCTTAGTCATGTGGTTAACTTCAGCGTCAACACCCCATGCTACACCGTTAAGCCAGCTGTTTTCGCCGTTACCAACAACTGTAATGCTGTTGATTTCAAGGTCTGTAACCATTTTAACGCCGTCACCTGTTACAGTAATCTCGTTTGTAGCAGGATTGAAAGTTACAGTTACATCGCAAGCACTTTCTACTACATCGAAAGTTACATTGTTGTCTGTACCGTCAAAACCAATCCACTTCTGCTCGTCGCCTGTGTTTGCAACAACCTTGAACTGATAGCTTTTGCCCACCGGAACAGCTGTAAATGTCTTTGTATAAACATCGCCGCTCTTTGTCATTACGTTTTCGGGAGCGAGTGCAGGAGAACCCTGCCATTCATAACCTGTGAGTGACTCAACACCTGCTACAACATACTGTGTTGCGTCAGCAGGCTCTGTTGCAGGTTCTGTAGTGGGCTCTGTTGTGGGTTCAACAGTTGTAGGTTCAACAGTTGTAGGCTCAACAGTTGTAGGCTCAACAGTTGTAGGTTCTTCTGTTGCAGGAGCTGTTGTACCTGAAGGATCAATACCGAGAAGTGTAGCTACTGTTGTAAGCGGAGCACACTCGGGATAAGCTACAGGATCAGCAAGCTGTTCTGCATACATTTCAGCATAAGCGTTGTAAACATCCATTGGCTGAGCCTCAACCTGTGCACAAATGTCAGCTACAGTTTCGGGAGTGTAGTTTTTAGCATTCTTAACAGCCCAGTTGAAAAGAGCCTGTGCAACCATTTCTGCTCTTGAAAGGTAAATCGGGAATCTGCCCTCAGTTACATGACCGAGTGATGTGATTGCAGCCTTTGGACCGTAGTTATCGCTGTTCTTCTTCCATGTTGCAGCAAAGTCACGCTTTGATGAATCTTCGGTATTCTCAACTGTACCGCCTGTGAGGTAAATTGTGTCGCCGAGACAAGGCTTGCCGAGTGTTACATTACAGGTCTGGTGACTCTGTGATTTAGTATCAATTGTTGAGAAAATTACAGCATAGTCAGCGTTGTCTTTAAGACCGCCGTGATTTGTGCCGTCAGCTGACTTCAATTTTGCAGTATCGAAGTAGTAAAGACCTGTAGCAGAATCCTGCTTACATTTCTCTGCCTTACCCTGCCAAGATGTTTCAGGTAAATCATCGCCTGCTACAGCGTAAAGGTGACAGTATACTGTCTTTGTTGTTCCCCAATCTGCAGGGAGATTAGATGCGTCAAAATAGATTTTTGTGTCGGTTTCTTCAGCTGATGCAGAGAATATGGTCAAGCCTGAAAAACAGGATACAGCCATAAGAACTGCAAGCACCAAACTGAGAACCTTGGATGATTTTTTCATCGCTAATTCCTCCTTTTTTGTTACTCAAATTTCGAGTAATTACATTATATATCAAAATGTTCAGATTTACAAGTGGTTTTTGGCAAGTTTGTGAATTTTTTCTAATTATTGTTTTAAACCTATTGTTATGCGCTAACATTTGGTGTTTTTACTTGACAACAGTTGCAAATAATTGTATTATTTTAATGGTTATTTTTATCTATCTATCTGTTAAGAGAGGTTAAGTTATGGAAAACAGCAAAAAAACCATGGATAAAATCGTTGCCCTGTGTAAAAACAGAGGCTTTGTTTACCCGGGCTCCGAAATTTACGGCGGTCTTGCAAACACATGGGATTACGGTCCGCTCGGTGTTGCACTTAAAAACAATATCAAAAACGCATGGCTCAAAAAGTTTGTTCAGCAGAACAAATATAATGTAGGTCTTGACTCTGCAATACTTATGAACCCGCAGACATGGGTTGCATCGGGTCATCTCGGCGGTTTCTCTGATCCGCTTATGGATTGTAAGGAATGTAAAACCCGTCACCGTGCCGACAACCTTATTGAAGATTTTGACGGTACAAATGTTGCAGGCTGGACAAATGAAGAAATGATGAATTACATCAAGGAAAAAGAGATTCCGTGTCCTAACTGCGGCAAGCACAACTTTACCGACATTCGTCAGTTCAACCTTATGTTCAAAACATTTCAGGGTGTTACAGAGGACAGCAAGAATGAAATTTATCTTCGTCCCGAAACTGCTCAGGGAATTTTCGTGAACTTCTCTAACATTCAGAGAACAAGCCGTAAGAAAGTTCCTTTCGGTGTTGCACAAATCGGTAAATCTTTCAGAAACGAAATCACACCCGGTAACTTTATTTTCCGTGTTCGTGAGTTTGAGCAGATGGAGCTTGAATTCTTCTGCAAGCCGGGCACTGACCTTGAATGGTTTGAATACTGGAGAGGTTTCTGCCGTGACTGGCTCTATTCTCTCAATATTAAGGAAGAAAATCTCCGTCTTCGTGACCATGCAAAAGAGGAGCTTTGTTTCTATTCAAAGGCCACAACAGACTTTGAATATCTCTTCCCGTTCGGTTGGGGCGAGCTTTGGGGCGTTGCCGACAGAACAGACTATGACCTTACACAGCACAGCAAAACAAGCGGTAAGACACTTGAGTATTTTGATCCGACAACAAACGAGAAGTACATTCCGTATGTTATTGAGCCGTCACTCGGTGTTGAGCGTCTTTTCCTTGCTCTTGTTGTTGAGGCTTATGATGAAGAAGTTATTGACGAAAAGGATACACGAGTTGTGTTAAGACTTCATCCGACACTTGCTCCTTACAAAGCTTGCGTTCTTCCGCTTTCAAAGAAGCTCAACGAGCAGGCCGGCAAGGTTTATGAACAGCTTTCAGCCGACTTTATGACTGATTATGACGATGCCGGTTCAATCGGCAAGCGTTACAGAAGACAGGACGAAATCGGTACTCCGTTCTGTATCACATATGACTTTGAGTCTGTTGACGACGGTTGTGTAACGGTTCGTGACCGTGACACAATGCAGCAGGAAAGAGTTGCAATTGACAAGCTCAACGATTATATTGCTGAAAAGATTAAGTTCTGATTATAATATGATATCAAAAGGACATTCCAAATGGAATGTCCTTTTTTTGCGTCGGTGCGGTTAATATCCGCACCGACAGAATTGTGCAAATGGTAGCTATACTACGCTCGGGCATAATACGCTTTTTACATTGCAAACTGTCTGCCCGACCACAATTTTCCATTTTTAATTTTCAATTTTACATTTAATTAAAACTGTCTTCACGAATCGGGAACGGCGGCTTGCCGTATAAGAACAGCGGATAACCTTAAAATTCGGGTTATCCGCTGTGTGTTTTATTCAATATAATAATCTGAATTCAGTCAAATTACTTTGAGAGGTTTGTGAGAACCTTTTTGATTCTCTCAACAGCCTCAATCGTGTTTTCTCTGTCGCCGAATGATGTAAGACGGAAGTAGCCTGCGCCGTTTTCGCCAAAGCCCTCACCGGGAGTACCTACAACATTTGCCTCGTTGAGGAGGAGGTCAAAGAATTCCCAACTGCCCATATTGTTCGGACACTTGAGCCAGATGTAAGGTGAGTTCTTACCGCCTGTGTAGTAGATGCCGAGTTCATCAAGAGCAGATGCGATAATTCTTGCATTTTCCTGATAGTAAGAAATGTTCTCCTTGATCTGCTTCTGACCTTCTTCGCTGAATACAGCGGCAGCAGCACACTGAACAGGCCATGAAACACCGTTGAACTTTGTTGCCTGACGGCGATACCATGTTGCATAGATATTGTGACCGTCACGCTCAAGCTCCTTAGGAATTACCGTGTAACCGCATCTTGTGCCTGTGAAGCCTGCTGTCTTTGAAAGTGAGCACATTTCAATTGCACACTTTCTTGCACCTTCGATTGCAAAAATTGAACGAGGGAGATCCTCTGTGATGAATGCCTCATACGCTGAATCGTAGAGGATTATTGCATCGTTTTTGAGAGCATAGTCAACCCACGCTTTGAGCTGTTCGGCATTGTATGCAGAGCCTGTCGGGTTGTTAGGTGAGCAAAGGTAGATGATGTCTGCCTTTACATTTTCATCGGGAAGAGCGGCAAAGCTGTTTGCCTCATTTGATGCGGCATAAACAATCTCTCTGCCTGCCATAATGTTAGAGTCAACATATACGGGATAAACAGGATCGGTTACAAGAACAACATTATCCTTTGAGAAGATGTCGCCTATGTTACCGCAGTCAGACTTTGCACCGTCTGATACAAAGATTTCGTCAGCGCCTACTGCAACACCAAAGCTCTTGTAATAATCTGAAATAGCCTGTCTGAGGAACTCGTAGCCCTCATAATCGGGATAACCCTTGAAGGTTTCCTTGTGAGCAAGATCCTCTGCACCCTTTTTCATTGCTTCAACAACAACAGGAGCAAGCGGAAGGGTTACATCACCGATACCAAGCTTGATAACCTTTTTATCGGGATGAGCAGCAATATATGCATTTGTCTTTTTTGCAACATCTGCAAAAAGATAGTTAGGAACGAGATTGTCAAAATTTCTGTTAATCTTCATTAAAATCAGTCCTTTAAATCTGAAAGTTAAGTGGAAAAATCAATTACTTTTCAAGTGATGCTTTAATAAATTCTCTGAAAAGCGGATGAGCACGGTTCGGGCGTGACTTGAATTCGGGATGATACTGAACAGCAACGAAGAAACGGTTGTCGGGAACTTCAACAGCCTCAACAAGAAGTCCGTTAGGTGAAGTACCTGTAATCTTCATGCCTGCATTTTCAATTTCCTCTCTGAAATCGTTATTGAACTCATAACGATGACGGTGACGCTCTGAAATTTCATGCTGACCGTAAGCCTTAGCCATAAGCGAATCGGGCTTGATAACACACGGATATGCACCAAGACGCATTGTGCCGCCCATATCCTCAATGCCTTCCTGTTCAGGCATAAGGTCAATAACATTATGCTTGCCCTCTGGTGTAAACTCACCGCTGTTGGCGTCAGCATAGCCGAGAACATCTCTTGCGTATTCGATTACTGCAGTCTGCATACCGAGGCAGATTCCGAGATACGGAATATCATGCTCACGGGCATATTTTGCAGCCATAATCTTACCTTCGATACCTCTGTTACCGAAGCCGCCCGGAACGAGGATACCGTCAACATCACCGAGAAGCTCATCAACCTTGTACTTTGTGAGAAGTTCGCAGTCAACCCACTTGATTTCAACATCGGCGGAATTTTCATAGCCACCGTGACGAAGTGCCTCTGCAACAGAAAGATATGCGTCATGGAGAGCAACATACTTACCGCAAAGAGCAATCGTGCATTTCTTTGTGCGGTTGTTGATACGGCTAAGCATTTCTTCCCACTCGGAAAGGTCAGGCTTTTTGTCCGTTACAATATTGAGCTCACGACATACAACATTTGAGAAATTGCTCTTTTCAAGCATAAGAGGTGCCTGATAAAGCGTTGGGAGAGTAATATTTTCGATTACACAATCCGGCTTTACATTGCAGAAAAGTGCAATCTTATTGAAAATGCTCTCCTCAAGAGGTTCGTCACAACGAAGAACGATGATATCGGGATTGATACCGAGTGAACGAAGCTCCTTTACAGAATGCTGTGTCGGCTTTGATTTGTGTTCCTCACTGCCCTTGATATAGGGAACGAGAGTTACATGAATAAAGATGCTGTTCTCTCTGCCGACTTCAAGAGATACCTGACGGATAGCCTCAAGGAACGGCTGGCTTTCGATATCGCCCACCGTACCGCCGATTTCCGTAATTACAACATCGGCATTGGTCTTTTCACCTACATTGTAGATAAAAGACTTAATTTCATTTGTGATGTGAGGAATTACCTGAACTGTCTTACCGAGGTAGTCGCCGTGACGCTCCTTTTCAAGAACATTTGAGTAAACCTTACCTGTTGTGAGGTTTGAATACTTGTTAAGATCCTCATCAATAAAACGCTCATAATGGCCGAGGTCGAGGTCGGTTTCTGCACCGTCCTCCGTTACATATACCTCGCCGTGCTGATACGGGCTCATTGTACCCGGATCGACATTGATATACGGGTCAAGCTTTTGAGCAACAATCTTGAGCCCTCTTGCCTTTAAAAGTCTGCCGAGAGATGCGGCTGTGATACCCTTGCCAAGACCGGATACGACACCGCCTGTTACAAATATATATTTTTTATTTTTCTTATGTTCGGTTATCTCCACGATTACACCTCAACTTCGCCTTCAAATACTTTTTCCGCATTACCTGTCATATATACCGTTTCATCAGTATAGTTGATAATAAGATCGCCGCCCTTGAGCTTAATCTTGATGTCTTCGCCCTTTTTGCAGAAACCGTTTTCACAAGCGGCAACCGCAACGGCACAAGCGCCTGTACCGCAAGCCCATGTTTCGCCTGAGCCACGCTCCCACACTCTCATCTTGATTGTATGGTCATCGAGAACTGTTACAAATTCTGTATTCACTCTTTCAGGGAAGAGCTTATCGTTTTCAAACTCCGGTCCTACGGTTTCAATGTCAAGATTATCAATATCGTCCATGAATACCACACAGTGTGGGTTGCCCATTGATACGCAGGTGATGTTATAGTTCTTGCCTGCAATTTCAACAGGTCTGTCAACAACCTTGTCACCGTCAAGAACAACAGGAATTTCCTTCGGTTCAAGAATAGCCTTGCCCATATCAACTCTGAGGCGGTTAACCTTTCCGCCTGAAGTATAAGCCTTGAGTTTCTTGATACCGCTGAGTGTTTCAATTGTAATTTCGTCTTTTTCGTTGATATCAACCATACCGTGGTCATAGAGGAACTTACCTACGCAACGGATACCGTTACCGCACATCTTACCCTCTGAACCGTCAAGGTTGTACATTTTCATCTTTGCGTCTGCAACCTTTGAAGGGCAAACAAGAATAATACCGTCACCGCCGATACCGAAATGTCTGTCGGAAAGTCTTACGGCAAGCGCCTCGGGGTTGCTGATTTCCTGATCAAAAGTGCTGCAATAGATATAGTCGTTACCTATACCTTGCATCTTAGTGAATTTTAACATAAGCTTTTCCTCTCTCATGTGGTTAATGTCGATAAGCTCCGTGCTGTGCTGTGAATAGTGGCTCTTGAGGCAATCTGCAAGTGCATTAGCCGTATCAAGAGATGTAAGACACGGAATATTTCTTTCAACAGTCTTACGACGGATTTTAACAGAATCTCTTGAAGGAATTCTGCCCTTTGCTGATGTTGAAATAACATACTGAATCTTGCCCGATTCAATGAGTGTAAGAGTATTGTTTGTCTTGGACTCGTGAATTTTCTTTACGCTTACGGCATCAATACCGTACTTCTTGAGTACATCCGCTGTACCCTCTGTTGCGTAGATTCTGAATCCGAGGTCATAGTATTTCTTGGCAATTTCACCGATTTCAGCCTTATCCGAATTACGGACTGTGATGAACACACCGCCCTTTTTCTTCATCTTGTAGCCTGCACCGATGAGTCCCTTATAGAGAGCCTCCTCAAGTGTGCCTGCAACACCGAGAACTTCACCTGTTGACTTCATCTCGGGGCCGAGGTGGTTATCAACATTGATAAGCTTTTCAAAGCTAAATACAGGAACCTTAACCGCAATGTAAGGACTCTTTCTGTAAAGACCTGTGCCGTAGCCCATATCCTTGAGCTTTTCACCGAGCATTGCTCTTGTTGCAAGGTCAACCATAGGAACACCTGTTACCTTACTGATGTAAGGGATTGTTCTTGAAGAACGGGGATTTACCTCGATAACATAAAGTTCGTCTTTATAGATAAGGTACTGAATGTTTACAAGTCCCTTTGTACGGAGTTCGATTGCAAGGTTCTTTGAGCTTTCAATAATAATCTGAGTCATTCTGTCTGAGAGATTCCATGCCGGATAAACCGCAATTGAGTCGCCCGAATGAACACCGGCACGCTCGATATGCTCCATAATACCCGGAATAAGAATATCTTCACCGTCACAAATGGCGTCAACTTCAAGCTCTGTACCCTGAAGGTACTTATCAATAAGAATCGGATTTTCGATATTCTGTGCAAGAATGATTGCCATATACTCTTTGACATCATCTTCGTTGAATGCAATAATCATATTCTGACCGCCGAGAACATATGACGGACGGAGAAGAACAGGATAACCGATTTTGTCTGCAACATCGAGAGCCTCGTCTGTTGTCATAACCGTTACGCCACGGGGACGCTTGATATGATACTTTTCAAGAAGCTCGTCAAAACGCTCTCTGTCCTCTGCCATATCAATGGCATCGTATGATGTGCCGAGAATATTTACACCGTTGTCGCTGAGGAACTTTGTAAGCTTAATTGCTGTCTGTCCGCCGAATGCAACAACTACACCGAACGGATTCTCTGTCTTTATTATGCCCATAACATCTTCGGTTGTGAGCGGTTCAAAATAAAGTCTGTCGGCTGTGTCAAAGTCTGTTGATACTGTTTCAGGGTTGTTGTTTACGATAACAACATCGTAGCCAGCTTTTTTGAGCGCCCATACGCAGTGAACAGACGCATAGTCAAATTCGATACCCTGACCGATTCTGATAGGACCCGAACCGAATACGATAACTGTTTTCTTATCGCTCTTCTGCTCCTTGATGAATTCCTCAGCTTCATTTTCCTTATCAAATGTTGAATAGAAGTAAGGAGTTTCAGCCTCAAATTCTGCGGCGCAGGTATCAACCATTTTATAAACAGGAACAAGCGGATTTTCAACCTTACTGCCTGTGATTTTTTCAATTGTTCTGTCAAGGAATCCCTTGTTCTTGGCACGAACATAGAGATCCTCCGTAAGCTCGCCGTTCTTGAGTTCGTTTTCAACGGCAATAAGATTTTTGAGCTTTTCAAGGAACCACTCGTCAATGAGAGTGATGTTGTGAATCTGTTCTACTGTAATGCCTCTCTTGAGAGCCTCATATACGCAGAAAATTCTTCTGTCATCGCAAACGCTGAGTCTGTCATAAACCGATGCGTTTGAAAGCTCTGCAAATTCCTTGTCATTGAGAGTATCGTGAGAAATCTCGGCACCTCTTACGGCTTTCATAATAGCCTGTTCAAATGTCGGAGCAATAGCCATAACCTCGCCTGTTGCCTTCATCTGAGTACCGAGTGTTCTCTTTGCATATACAAATTTATCGAAAGGCCATTTCGGGAATTTTACAACAACATAGTCAAGCGCCGGCTCAAAGCAAGCGTATGTTGTACCCGTAACGGCATTCTTGATTTCATTAAGTGTGTAACCGATAGCAATTTTAGCGGCAACCTTTGCAATAGGATAACCTGTTGCCTTTGACGCAAGTGCCGATGAACGGGATACACGGGGATTAACCTCGATAACCGCATATTCAAATGTTTCGGGGTTGAGTGCGAACTGGCAGTTACAACCGCCCTCTACCTTAAGTGCAGAGATAATGTTGAGAGCCGCACTTCTGAGCATCTGATATTCCTTGTCGGCAAGTGTTACCGTAGGAGCGATAACGATTGAGTCGCCCGTGTGAACGCCTACAGGATCGAAGTTTTCCATTGAGCAGACAGTAATAACATTTCCGTCGCTGTCACGCATAACCTCAAACTCGATTTCCTTCCAACCTGAGATACATTTTTCAACAAGCACCTGTGTAATAGGAGAAAGTTCAAGACCATTTGATGTGATTTCACGAAGCTCTTCCTCGTTATCGACAATACCGCCGCCTGTACCGCCGAGTGTGAATGCAGGACGGATAATTACAGGATAACCGATTTCATCGGCAAACTTAACAGCTGATTCAACATCTGTAACAACAAGTGACGGAATAACAGGCTGACCGATTTCAATCATTGTGTCCTTAAAAAGCTGTCTGTCCTCTGCCTTGTCAATTGTTTCGGGGTTTGCACCGAGAAGCTGAACATTGTATTTATCAAGGAAGCCCTCCTTTGCAAGCTGCATTGAAAGGGTAAGACCCGTCTGACCGCCGAGGGTTGAAAGAAGGCTGTCAGGGCGTTCCTTTTTGATGATTCTCTTAACTGTTTCAAGCGTCAACGGCTCAATGTAGATTTTATCAGCCATTGCGTTATCAGTCATAATTGTAGCAGGGTTTGAGTTTACGAGAATAACCTCAAGTCCTTCTTCTTTAAGCGCACGGCAAGCCTGTGTGCCTGCATAGTCAAATTCGGCAGCCTGACCGATTACGATAGGGCCCGAACCGATTACCATAACTCGTTTGATATTCTTTTTGAGTGGCATATAATCATTCCTCGTTCAAGTAATTATTGTATCTGTTCTTATGCTGAATAGTAATCCGAATTTCGGACTCTTATTTTTTGTTGTTCTTCATCAATTCAATAAAACGGTCAAATAAAAATGCTGTATCGTGAGGACCGCCGCAAGCTTCCGGATGGAACTGAACCGAGAAAGCAGGCATATTTGTGTAGTTTACGCCCTCGCAGGTGTTATCATTGCCGTTTACAAAGCTTACTTTGCCGTTTTCGGGCATACTGTCGCTTACAACAGCGTAGCCGTGGTTCTGTGATGTAATGTAAACTCTGCCTGTTTCAACCTCTTTTGCAGGCTGGTTTGCACCTCTGTGACCGTACTTGAGCTTTTCTGTTTTTGCACCCTGTGAAAGTGCAAGGAGCTGGTGACCGAGACAGATACCGAAAGTCGGAATCCCGAAGTCACAAAGCTTTTTGAGCTCTGCAATAATCTCTGTGTTGTCCGAAGGATCTCCCGGTCCGTTTGAAAGCATTACGCCGTCGGGATTCATAGCCTTGATTTCATCCGCTGTTGTGTGGGCGGGAACGACTGTAAGGTTACAACCTCTCTTAACAAGCTCTCTGCCGATGTTATGCTTTGCGCCAAAATCCATAAGCACAACATTGAGGTCGCCGTTTTCAGCGTCAAAATGCTCTTTTTCTTTTATAGTAGTGCTTTCAACAGCCTCTGTAATAACATAGTTCTTAATCTCGTCAAGTTCTTCCTTTGTTACATCGGGAGAATAGGAGATTTTGCAGTTCAGAACACCGTATTCACGCACAATTCTTGTGAGCGCACGGGTGTCGATTCCGTAAATGCCGGGAATTCCCGACTCTTTTAAAAAGGTGTCAAGATCACCCTCACAACGGAAGTTTGAAGGAACTTGGCACCATTCTCGTACAATATAACCTTTCAGTGACGGAGAGTCACTCTCAAAATCGGCAGGGATAACACCATAGTTGCCGATTAAAGGGAATGTCTGAATAACCACCTGACCATAATAGCTGGGGTCGGTGAGTGTTTCAAGATAACCTGTCATTGCTGTAGTAAAAACAAGTTCTCCCGTAGTTTCTTTTTCGGCACCAAACGCCTTGCCCTCAAAAACTGTTCCGTTTTCAAGGATTAAGTATGCCGCACGGCTCATAAAAACACATTCCTTTCAATAAACTAAAAAAATCGCAGTCAGTTCTCATATGTTCTGATAACCTGCTTTGCAACCTCAAGCTTGCTTGTTCTGAGATCCATAGCCTGTTTTTCAAGATAGCGATGCGCCTGTTCTTCGGACATATTAAGGCAGGTAATAAGCAGGAACTTTGCTCTGTTTATTATCTTCATATCCGCAACCATATGCTTGAGCTTTTCATTTTCCTCAATCACACGGAACATACGCATCTTAAAACATTCCGTAAACTGCAAAAAGTGGTGAAACAGGTGCTTGTTTACGGGCTTTGCAATAACAAGGACACCGTGCTCCGTAAGTGCGTCGTTCACATAATCTGCATTTCGCTGCGGAACGATAATCACAACACTTGAACGGGTTGTTCCGGCAAAGTACTTTGAAAGCTCAATGCCGTTTTCCTTTTCAAGCGGTGCATTGACGCAGATGAGGTCAAAAACCTCACCTCTTGCAAGCTCCTTAGCCTCCTGTGAGGTTTGGCAGACGGAAATTTCCGTATAGCCTTCGCTCTCGAGCAATTGTGACAAAGAAACGGCACTCTGTTCAGAGTGTGAAATCAACAAAGCATTTTTCAAGAACCTCACCACCGCATATTGTTTCATTCATCTTATTATTTTACAAGATTAACCCCTATTGTTATTTACTTAAAGGAATTATGACAATATTTTTTACAATTTTGTAAAAACATTTTCATTGCAAATTTGTTTTACACTTTTCAACATTTTTCGGGCAATTTTTCATTTAAACATTACTCAAACATATTACCGTATTTGTGTTTTTGATTATAGATTAAATTTTTCACTCTTAGCACAACTTCATCGGTATAATATCCGCTGACTTTTTCAAAAGATTTTTCTATATCGGAACTCATAAACGAAAATTTTACCTGTTCACCATACAGTTCCTGAGCAGCATCAAGCTGTACATCGAAATCTACATCAAAAGGTTTTGCGTGAATTTTTGGGATTAAGTTGTAAATATCCTCTCCGAGAGGGTAATCCTCGGTTGTGTCGGCAAGCAGCGAAAGTCCGAAATCAAAATACGGACAAAATCTGTATTCGCCTGTATCATCATTCAGTATAAACGCAATATTATTGGTATGCCTGTCCTCATTCAGAAAAAATGCGTCAAGCTCAAGCATTGCTGTTATATATTTTCCGACATTTTTCAAACCTGTTTTATTCTCGATAAAATCAACGGTGTGGGAAATTTTATCCTTCACATCATCGTACTTTAAAAGATTTTTTGCCATTGATGACGCAAACCATTGCTTTGACAAATGCTCAAGCGTGACAATGCTTTCATTTTTTTTGCGAAAGTTTTTTGAATAACAACCGTTAAGCTTTCGACCTGCAAATTCTATTTTTATCGGAAAATATTCCGCAAAATCGGTTATATTCGATTTTTTCAACAATTCAGATACAACAACCTCACACAAGCCCTCATATCCCATATGGTCTGCTTTGTACCACAAATCGTTTACAAGCCACTTTTGCTGATTGCCTTTTGAAGAAGCAGATTTTGTATCTATAAGTGAGTAATTGTCAAGATTGATTTCCTTAATCAAAAAGCGTACAGCTCCTTTCTTGTAAACCTTATATATTGGTTATCCTCAGCCGTTCTTCCGTCTGTTTTTTCAAGTATCTGCAAAGTATCGTAGCCGTCCGCTCCGATTTTTTTCAAAATAGTTTTTCGGAATGCCCTTGATTTCGGAAAACATCTTTCTTCAAGAAACTGTTCAAAATCGTTCCAATCCGGGTTTTCATTTATACCGAAAGCTCTTTTCATTATATCATTGGTGCGATTCACAATTTTTATTTTCTTATCGGCAAAGTTGACATATATTTCCGTACACACCTTCTGACGGAACATAAAATCAAGCCGCATAACATAATTACCGTCCAAGGGCTTGTTAAGATATTTTGAAATTGTCTGACGGCTTACATTAAAGGTTTGTGCTATTTCAGCAGTAGTTTTACCGTTTTTCTGCATTTCAATTGCATTTTTAACATCCGTTTCGGTCAACTTATTTTTTCTTCCGCCTTTAAGCCTGCCTGCAATATCCTTTAACTCGGTTTCGTTATCTGTTCCGAACAAATCTATACAAAGCTTTCTGTAATCTGTCATATGCCCCACCGCCTTAATAGTGTCAAATATCATTTTTTACACTATTATTATATAGCATATACAAAACAAAGTCAATTATCTTTGCTAAACATTTATATGCCAAAACACCCCGAACAGCTATTGCCGTTCGGGGTGTCTCGGTTTATGTGAATTAAAAAGGATAGGTTAATTAAGCTATTGGGGATTATTCAACATCCTGCATAGCGTCGTAGCCTGTTTCGCCTGTTCTGACCTTAACAACATCTTCAACATCATAGATAAAGATTTTGCCGTCACCGATGTGACCTGTGTAAAGTGCCTTAACAGCCGCATCAACAACTGCCTTTACAGGAACCTTGCAAACTACGATTTCAACCTTCATCTTAGGAAGGAGGTTACTTTCAATAGCAACACCACGGTAATACTCTGCTTTACCCTTCTGAGCACCGCAACCGAGTACCTGAGATACTGTCATACCTGTGATGCCGAGCTTATCCATTTCTTCTTTAAGAGCTTCAAGCTTTGACTGCTTGAGAAGAATGTCAATCTTAGTAATCTTTGTGCCGTCGGTAGCCATATCATACTTGCCTGCAAGCTGAACGGGAACTGCCTGAGTTACAGGAACATTGCTGTCAACATCAAATGTTTCATCAAGTGAAGCTGTACCGACACCGATTGGCATAAAGTCTGCATATGCGCTGATAAGACCGTGCTCGCAGATATCGAGGCCCTTCATTTCTTCGTCCTTTGTAACACGAAGACCTACTGTCTTTTTGATGATTGTGAATACGATAATCATGCAAACAACTGTCCAAGCTACGATTGTAACAATACCGAGAGCCTGCTTACCAAGCTGAGCAAAGCCACCGCCGTAGAAAAGACCTGTAACACCGTTCTGACCGTTACCTGTTGCGAAAAGACCTACTGCAAGGCCGCCCCACATACCGTTTACGCCGTGTACCGAGAATGCGCCGACAGGATCATCTATTTTAAGCTTGATATCAACAAATTCAACTGCTACTACGATGAGGATACCTGAAACGATACCGATAACTGCTGCGCCGATTGCGTCAACATCTGCACAACCTGCCGTGATTGCTACAAGACCTGCGAGTGATGCGTTAAGACACATTGAAACATCAGGCTTGCCGTTCTTGATCCATGTAAAGAGCATGGTTGTTACTGTTGCAACTGCCGGAGCAATTGTTGTTGTAAGAAGAATCTGACCGAGACGAGCGCCGTCTTCAGCAGCGGCACCGTTAAAGCCGTACCATGCAAACCAAAGAATGAATACACCGAGAGCACCGAGTGTGATGCTGTGACCGGGGATAGCGTTTACCTTGCCGTTCTTGCCGTATTTACCGATACGGGGTCCGAGAATGATTGCGCCGACAAGTGCCGAGATACCGCCGACCATATGAATTACGATTGAACCTGCAAAGTCGATACAGCCGAGCTGTGCAAGCCAACCCTGACCGTTCCAAACCCAACCTGCTTCAATCGGGTAAACAACGAGTGAAATAATTGCGCTGTAAACACAGTATGCCGAGAATTTTGTACGCTCTGCCATAGCACCTGAAACGATAGTAGCTGCTGTAGCACAGAATACAAGCTGGAATACGAATGAGTTCCAATCAAAGTTCATCCAGTCTGTGAACATATTGAGGTTTGGAACACCGATGAATCCTGCAACATAGTCCTCAGACATCATAAGTCCGAAGCCTAACAGGCTGAATACAACCGTACCGATACAAAAGTCCATCAGGTTTTTCATAATGATGTTACCTGCGTTTTTAGCTCTTGTAAAACCGGTTTCAACCATTGCGAATCCGCACTGCATAAAGAACACGAGTAATGCGCCGATCATAAACCAGACGCCTGTGCCTCCGTAAATTAGTTCTGCCATATAAATCTCTCCTTTTATCAAAATAACAAAAAACGGCGTGGAGTTGACAGTTTAGTTCTGTCAATCACACGCCGTTGTGTTACCTGTTATACAATATATTAATGTTATTTAGTATAAATAGAGGTTCTATCAATCACACACCGAAAAGAAGTTCGCCGTATGAAGGATAAGGCCAGTATTCCGAAGCTGTTTCTGTTTCCATTGCGTCACCGACAGCTCTGAGTTCCTGCATAAGTGCAAATACTGTTTCTCTGTAGTACTTAGCATACTTGAGGTTGTCATCGCTGTAGTCGCTTGCCTTGATAACAGCCTCTTCAAGCTCTGCAGTTTTCTTTGAGAAACATACAAGTTTGTTTGAAAGGCTTGTAATAAGGTCTTCCTCAACACTTGTAGGAATAGCGTCTGAAAGTGCCTTTTTGGCAAGTGCTGTATCCGTAAGATCTCTTACATATGATGTAACGGCAGGAAGAATGTTCTTCTTAGCCATATCAATCATTGTGAGAGCCTCAATGTTAATCTGCTTAGAATAGCTTTCAAGCTCAATTTCATATCTTGCACGGATTTCGTCTGCCGAACAAATCTTATTCTTAACAAAGAGGTCAATATTCTTCTTGTCAAGGAAGTGTTCCATTGCGTCAGGAAGTGACTTGAGGTTAAGAAGTCCTCTTCTTTCAGCCTCTTCAACCCACTCGGGAGCGTAGTTGTTGCCGTTGAAGATAATGTTCTGATGCTCTGTGAATACTTTCTTAACAAGAGCCTTGATAGCTGCGTCCAAATCATCCGCATCTTTAAGCTCATCGTAGAACTCAGAAAGTTCTTCGGCTACCATAGTGTTGAGCATATAGTTAGGACAGGCAATGTTAAGTGAAGAACCAAGTGCTCTGAATTCAAACTTGTTACCTGTGAATGCAAAAGGTGATGTACGGTTACGATCCGATGTGTCCTTCATAAAGTCAGGAAGAACATCAACGCCTGTTCTCATCTTCTGCTTACCCTTGCTTACATATTCTCTGTCATTGATGATTGAATCAACGAGTTCGCCGAGGTCATCACCGAGATACATTGAAATGATTGCAGGCGGTGCTTCGTTAGCGCCGAGACGGTGGTCGTTACCTGCCGATGCAACCGTGATTCTGAGAAGATCCTGATACTCGTGAACAGCCTTTACAACTGCTGCAAGGAAAAGCTGGAACTGAAGGTTGTTTTCAGGAGTCTTGCCGGGATCAAGAAGGTTTTCGCCTGTGTTGGTTGAAATTGACCAGTTGTTGTGCTTACCGGAACCGTTAACACCTGCGAACGGCTTTTCGTGAAGAAGACAAACAAGACCGTGTCTTTCGGCAACCTTCTTCATAACTTCCATTGTAAGCTCGTTGTGGTCGGTTGCAATGTTTGTTGTTGTGAAGATAGGAGCAAGCTCGTGCTGTGAAGGAGCAACTTCGTTATGCTTTGTCTTTGCAAGGATACCGAGTTTCCAGAGTTCCTCGTCAAGGTCTTTCATATAAGCAGCAACTCTTGTCTTGATTGCACCGAAGTAATGGTCGTCAAGTTCCTGTCCTTTAGGAGCTTTTGCACCGAAAAGTGTTCTGCCTGTATAAATAAGATCCTCTCTCTGGTCGTAAGCGTCCTTATCAATAAGGAAGTATTCCTGCTCCGGACCTACTGTTGTTGTAACTCTTGTAACATTTTCTTTGCCGAGAAGATGAAGAATCTTTACAGCCTCTGTATTAATTCTCTCCATTGAACGAAGAAGAGGAGTTTTCTTATCGAGGACCTCGCCTGTATAAGAACAGAATGCTGTAGGAATGTAAAGTGTTCCGTCCTTAACGAATGCATATGATGTCGGATCCCATGTTGTATAGCCTCTTGCCTCGAATGTGGCACGAATACCGCCGCTTGGGAAAGAAGAAGCGTCAGGCTCGCCCTTTACAAGCTCTTTACCTGAGAACTCCATGATAACCTGACCTTCACCGTTCGGTGCGATAAAGCTGTCATGCTTTTCGGCTGTGATACCTGTCATCGGCTGGAACCAGTGTGTGTAGTGGGTACAGCCCATTTCAACTGCCCAGTCCTTCATAGCAGCCGCAACAACATTTGCAACGCTGAGGTCAAGCGGTTCACCGTTCTGGATTGTCTTTTTCAAAGCCTTGTAAGTTGACTTTGGAAGTCTTTCCTGCATCTTCTGGTCATTAAATACCATGCTGCCAAAAATTTCGGGAACTTTTGCCATTTTAATTCTCTCCTATCCATTTTGAAAATAAATTTTAATGGTCTGATTTTTGCTTTATAAAAACAGAAAAGGACACTGTAAGCCTCAGCTCACAGCGCCCTTGCTGTCTTTGATGTTGTTAGTATATTCCACTTTTGCGAATTTGTCAATACATTTTTTGAAAAAAGTTTTGAAATTGCAAGTTTTATTAAATTTCCTGCAAAATTAAGCTGAAACACCAATAAGAGTTGCATATTTTCTACAACAATCACAGTAAAATGAAAGTTTTACCCTTAAAAGTTGCAATTTTCCTCTATTTTCCCTTGACAAAGCACAATGTATAGTTATATAATCTAAGTGCTGATTTTTCTTGATCAACGATGACAGGGCATTTCAGAACATCAGCCGACCTGCACATTCACCTTTGCAGGATATAACACAGGCTGAGCATAGCGGTTTTACCGCTGAGAAGAGATTGGGCATTTTACAATTACATATATATGATTGATTATTAACCGGCAGAACATTAATTGCCACTTTGAACCGATAAGTTTACGAAAGCAAACTTCCTTTTACATATATATGTATATAAAAAGTCCGCTGAATAATTTTTGTGATTAACAGGAAAGGGTGATCATTAATGGAACAGACAGTCAGAGAGAACAACAAGACTCTGTATTCTCCGAAGTTTGAACATGATAACTGCGGTATCGGAGCTGTTGTTAATATTAAGGGTATCAAGTCACACGACACCGTGGCAAACGCTCTGACAATTGTTGAAACTCTCGAACACAGAGCAGGTAAGGATGCCGAAGGCAAAACAGGTGACGGCGTAGGTATTCTTCTCCAGATTTCACACAAATTTTTTAAGAAGGCAGCTGCTGAAATCGGCATTAAGCTCGGTTCCGAAAGAGATTACGCTGTAGGTATGTTCTTCTTCCCTCAGAATGAGCTTGCAAGAAATCAGGCAAAGAAGATGTTTGAAATCATTGCAGAAAAAGAAGGTCTTACAGTTCTCGGTTGGAGAAATGTTCCGTCAAAGCCCGAGGTACTCGGTCACAGAGCTGTTGAATGTATGCCTGCAATCATGCAGTGCTTTATCAAAAGACCTCACGGTGTAAAAAGAGGTCTCCCGTTCGACAGAAAGCTCTATGTTGCAAGAAGAGTTTTTGAACAGAGTAATGAAGACACATATGTAGTTTCGCTTTCAAGCAGAACTATTGTATATAAAGGTATGTTCCTTGTCGGCGATCTCCGTAACTTCTTCCTTGATCTTCAGGACGATGATTACGAATCTGCAATCGCTATGGTTCACTCCCGTTTTTCAACCAACACAAATCCAAGCTGGCAGAGAGCTCATCCTAACAGAATGATTGTTCACAACGGTGAAATCAACACAATCAGAGGCAACGCTGACAAGATGCTTGCCCGTGAGGAAACAATGCGTTCAGAGCATCTCAAGGGCGACCTTGACAAGGTTATTCCTGTTGTAAACACAGAGGGTTCAGACTCTGCAATGCTTGATAACACACTTGAATTTCTCGTAATGAGCGGTATGGAGCTTCCTCTTGCCGTTATGATTACAATTCCGGAGCCGTGGGATAATAACGGCACAATGAGCCAGAAGAAAAAGGACTTCTATCAGTATTATGCAACAATGATGGAGCCGTGGGACGGTCCTGCGTCAATCCTTTTCTCTGACGGTGACATTATGGGTGCGGTTCTTGACCGTAACGGTCTGCGTCCGTCAAGATACTACATCACGGATGACGGCAACCTCATTCTTTCATCGGAAGTCGGCGCACTTCCTATTGATCCCGCAAAGATTGTTACAAAGGAAAGACTTCGCCCGGGCAAAATGCTCCTTGTCGATACGGTTCAGGGCAGACTCATTGATGACGATGAACTCAAAGAGTATTATGCGTCAAAACAGCCTTACGGTGAATGGCTCGACAGTAATCTTGTTTGTCTTAAAGACCTCAAAATTCCTAATATGAAGGTTGAGGAGCATTCATATAAAGAAAGACAAAAACTCCAGAAGGCTTTCGGATATACCTACGAAGATGTTATGACATCAATCCTTCCTATGGCAAAGAACGGCACAGAGTCAATTGCCGCAATGGGTACAGACAGTCCGCTTGCAGTTCTTTCAAAAGAACCGCAGCCGCTTTTCAACTACTTCAAACAGCTCTTTGCACAGGTTACAAACCCGCCGATTGACGCAATCCGTGAGGAAGTTGTAACATCAACAACAATTTATATCGGCGAGGACGGCAACATCCTTGAGGAGCGTCCCGAAAACTGCAAGGTTATGAAGATTCACAACCCGATTCTTACATCAACCGATATTCTCAAAATCAAGAATATGCACATTCCGGGCTTTAAGGTTGCGGTTATCCCGATTCTCTACTACAAGAACACAAGACTTTCAAAGGCTGTTAAGCGACTTTTCATTGAAGCTGACAAGGCTTACAATGACGGTGCAAATATTCTTATCCTCTCCGACAGAGGAGTTGACGAAAACCACCTTGCAATTCCGTCACTTCTTGCAGTATCCGCTCTTCATCAGCACCTTGTTGCAACAAAGAAGAGAACTTCACTTGCAATGATACTTGAAAGCGGTGAGCCGAGAGAAGTTCATCATTTTGCAACACTTCTCGGCTACGGTGCAAGTGCAATCAACCCGTATCTTGCTCAGGAAACAATTCACGAGCTTATCGGTGATGACCTTCTTGACAAGGACTACTACGCAGCAGTTGACGATTACAACAGCGCAGTTCTCCACGGCATCGTAAAGATTGCGTCAAAAATGGGTATTTCAACAATCCAGTCATATCAGGGCTCACAGATTTTTGAGGCTATCGGTATCGGCAAGGATGTTATTGACGAATACTTCACAGGCACAGTCAGCAGAATCGGCGGTATCACAATCAAGGATATTGAAAAGAATGTTGACAAGCTTCACACAGCGGCATTTGATCCGCTTGACCTCGGTGTAAGCGATGAGCTTGAATCCCGTGGTTCACACAAGTTCAGAAGCGGCAAAGAGGAACACCTCTACAATCCGCAGACTATATATATGCTCCAGCAGGCAACAAGAACAGGCGACTATGAGCTTTACAAAAAGTATTCTCATATGATTTCCGAAGAAATGGATCCTGTAAACATCAGAGGTCTTTTCGACTTCAACTTTGCAGAAACTCCTGTTCCGCTTGATGAGGTTGAAAGCGTTGATTCAATCGTAAAGCGTTTCAAGACAGGCGCTATGTCCTACGGTTCAATCTCACAGGAGGCTCACGAAACACTTGCGATTGCAATGAATCAGCTTCACGGCAAGTCAAACTCCGGTGAGGGCGGCGAAAGCCTTGAACGACTTCTCACAAAAGGACAGAAGGTTGACAGATGTTCTGCAATCAAGCAGGTTGCGTCAGGTCGTTTCGGTGTTACATCAAGATACCTCACATCTGCAAACGAAATTCAGATTAAAATGGCTCAGGGTGCAAAGCCGGGCGAAGGCGGACATCTTCCGGGCAAAAAGGTTTATCCCTGGATTGCAAAAACCCGTCATTCAACACCGGGTGTATCGCTCATCTCTCCCCCACCGCACCACGATATTTACTCAATCGAGGACCTTGCACAGCTTATCTACGACCTCAAGAATTCTAACAAAGACGCAAGAATCTCTGTTAAGCTCGTTTCAGAATGCGGTGTAGGTACGGTTGCCGCAGGCGTTGCAAAAGCAGGTGCAGGCGTAATCCTTATTTCAGGTTATGACGGCGGTACAGGCGCTGCTCCGAGAAACTCAATCTACAATGCAGGTCTGCCGTGGGAACTCGGTCTTGCCGAGGCTCATCAGACGCTCATTATGAACGACCTTCGTAACAAGGTTGTTATTGAAACCGATGGTAAGCTTATGAACGGCCGTGATGTTGCAATTGCCGCAATGCTCGGTGCAGAGGAATTCGGTTTTGCAACTGCTCCGCTCGTAACTCTCGGCTGTGCAATGATGAGAGTATGTAACCTTGATACCTGCCCGTTCGGTGTTGCCACACAGAACCCCGAGCTCAGAAAAAGATTCTGCGGCAAGCCCGAATATGTAATAAACTTTATGAAGTTTGTAGCAAGCGAGCTTCGTGAATATATGTCAAAGCTCGGTGTAAAAACCGTTGATGAGCTTGTCGGAAGAATTGACCTCATCAAGAGAAAAGAAGGCATCACAGGACAGGCTGCCGAAGTTGACCTTTCTAACATTCTTGATACAAACTTTGTTTCAGAAAAGGTTGAATACAACAAAAAGAGCCTTTATGATTTCAAGCTTGAATCAACACTTGACGAGAGAATCCTCTGCAAAGAATTTGCAAAGGTTCTTGCAAAAGGCACAAAGAAAAAGGTTGAAGTCAATGTTAAAAACACAGACCGTTCATTTGGTACAATCTTCGGTTCTGAGGTTACAAGAAAGCATTACAACAACCTTGATGACGATACATTTACAGTAGTCTGCAACGGTTCGGGCGGTCAGAGCTTTGGCGCATTCATTCCAAAGGGACTCACACTTGAGCTTGTGGGCGACTCAAACGACTACTTCGGCAAGGGACTTTCAGGCGGTAAGCTGGTAGTTTATCCTCCGAAGAACTCAACATTTGACGCAGGTAACAACATCATCATCGGTAATGTTGCACTTTACGGTGCAACAAGCGGCAAGGCATTTATCAACGGTGTTGCAGGTGAGCGTTTCTGCGTAAGAAACTCAGGCGCAACAGCAGTTGTTGAGGGTGTCGGCGACCACGGTTGTGAATATATGACAGGCGGTCGAGTTGTTGTTATCGGTAAAACAGGCAAAAACTTTGCCGCAGGTATGTCCGGCGGTGTTGCCTATGTTCTTGATGAAGAAAGAGATCTTTACACAAAGCTTAACAAGGAAATGGTTCACTTCTCGGAAGTATCCGAAAAGTACGATATAATCGAACTCAAGACACTTATTGAAGAACATGTTGCAGCAACAGGTTCACAGAGAGGCAAGAAAATCCTTGATAACTTTGACGAGTATCTTCCGAAATTCAAGAAGATTATTCCGCACGACTACAAGAGAATGATGGCTGCAATTGCCGCTTATGAAGAAAAAGGTCTTACAAACGAGCAGGCACAGATTGAAGCTTTCTACGAAATTGTGAATAATAAATAAGGAGGGGATATTTATGGGAAAGCCAACAGGATTTATGGAATATAAGCGTGAGGATGCCCCGGCATACTCCGTAAAAGAAAGAATCAAAAATTTTGACGAATTTCACGATCCCCTCAGCAAAGAGGATCAGCAAAAACAGGGTGCAAGATGCATGGACTGCGGTGTGCCTTTCTGTCAGGCAGGAATGCAGATTGGTTCTGCATTCTCAGGCTGTCCGCTTAACAACCTCATTCCCGAATGGAATGACCTCATCTACAAGGGCAACTGGGAACAGGCTTACAACCGTCTTAAAGTTACAAACAACTTCCCCGAATTCACATCCCGTGTATGTCCCGCTCTCTGTGAAAAGGCATGCACCTGCGGTGCAAACGGTGACGCTGTCAGCGTAAGAGCCAACGAATACGGAATCATTGAAAATGCCTATGAAGAAGGTCTTGCAGACGCAAGAATTCCAAAGGTAAGAACAGGCAAGAAAATTGCAATCATCGGTTCGGGTCCATCGGGACTTGCCGCTGCCGACCAGCTCAATCAGCGCGGTCACTCTGTAACGGTATTTGAACGCAATGACAGAGTAGGCGGTCTGCTTATGTACGGCATTCCGAATATGAAGCTTGAAAAAGATGTTATCGAACGCAAGATTAACATTATGGAAGAAGAAGGAGTAACCTTTGAAACCTGCTCAAATGTCGGCAAAGACATCAAAGCAAGCGAAATTCTCAAGGACTTTGACCGTGTAATCCTTGCTTGCGGTGCATCAAATCCGAGAGATATCAAAGTTCCCGGCAGAGAGGCTAACGGCATTCACTTTGCCGTTGACTTCCTCAAATCAACAACAAAGTCACTTCTTGACTGCAACCTCAGAGAGGGTACATTCATCAGCGCAAAAGGCAAGAATGTAATGGTAATCGGCGGCGGCGACACAGGTAACGACTGCGTTGGCACAAGCATCAGACACGGTGCAAAATCCGTTCTCCAGCTTGAAATGATGCCTAAACTTCCCGACACAAGAAGTGCCGATAACCCATGGCCGCAATGGCCGAGAGTCTGCAAAACAGACTACGGTCAGGAAGAGGCTATTGAAGTCTACGGTCACGATCCACGAGTTTATCAGACAACCGTTAAGCAGTTCATTGCTGACAAGAACGGTAATCTTGTAGGTGCGGAGCTTGTTAAGCTCAAACCCGAAAAGGATGCTAAAACAGGCAGACTTATGATGAAAGAGGTTGAAGGCTCAGAATACAAGGTTGATGTTGAACTCGTACTCATTGCGGCAGGATTCCTCGGCAGTGAAAACTATGTAACCAAGGCATTCGGTGTTGAAACAAACGCAAGAACCAATGTTGCAACGGCAGAAGGCTCACACAAGACAAATGTTGAAAATGTATTTGTTACAGGCGATATGCACAGAGGACAGTCACTTGTTGTCTGGGCGATTCGTGAGGGCAGAGATGTTGCCAAAGAGGTTGACGAAAGCCTTATGGGATACACAAATCTTTAATTGATTACAAATAACCTGATAATCCTCAATTTTTCGATATACCGGTTAATAATCAGAAAGCGCAGGAGCGGATTTTCCTCCTGCGTTTTTCTTTGTCATTTAGGGTTTGTTTCTGTTGCATATCAATATGATTGATGATAAAATAAAGGATATATACAATGCAATAAAATGTGAGGAAATATTATGAGTAACAGACCTGAAACCAATAAACAAAGCTGTCCCGTTTACAAAAAATGCGGCGGTTGTCAACTGCAAAATCTGTCATATCCCGAACAGCTTGAATTCAAGCAGAGGAAAGTCGAAAAACTTCTCAAACGCTTTTGCACCGTTGAAAAAATTATCGGAATGAAAACTCCCTACCACTACCGCAACAAGGTTCAGGCGGCTTTTTATACGGACAAAAAGGGCAAAATCATTTCGGGTGTGTATCAGTCGGGCAGTCATCATGTTGTCGGAATTGACAGCTGTCAGACAGAGGATGTTATTGCCGACAAAATCATCGTTGCAGTACGCAAGCTCCTCCCCTCTTTCAGAATGACAACCTATAACGAGGACACAGGTAAAGGTTTTCTCCGTCACATTCTTGTGAAAAGAGGCTTTGCGACAAATCAGATTATGCTTGTGCTTGTGACAGGTACACCTGTTTTTCCGTCAAAAAACAATTTTGTAAAAGCGATTCTGAAACAGTTTCCCGAAATCACAACCATTGTGCAAAATATAAACCCCTACCGCACCAACCTTGTACTCGGTGACAATCAGAAAGTACTGTACGGCAAGGGTTATATTGAGGATATTCTCTGCGGTTGCAGGTTCAGAATTTCGCCGAAAAGCTTTTACCAAATTAACCCTGTTCAAACCGAAGTTTTGTACGGCAAAGCAATTGAATTTGCAAATCTCAAAGGCAACGAAACCGTGCTTGACACCTACTGCGGAATCGGCACAATCGGCATAATTGCCGCCAAAAACGGCGCAGGCAATGTTATCGGTGCAGAACTTAACGGCGATGCCGTTAGGGATGCAATCGTAAACGCAAGAGCAAATAATCTGAAAAATATCCGTTTCTACAAAGCCGATGCGGGCGAGTTCATGAGAGAAGCTGCAGACGAGGACGAAAAGCCCGATGTTGTGTTCATGGATCCACCAAGAGCCGGAAGTGACCGAAAATTTCTCGACTCACTAATCAAAATGTCTCCTAAAAAGGTTGTCTATGTGTCCTGCAACCCCGAAACATTGGCAAGAGATTTAGCCTACCTAACCCAAAACAGCCCCTACAAAGCCCAAAAAATCCAACCCGTAGATATGTTCCCCCACACAGCACATGTTGAGACGGTAGTACTGCTTTCCCACAAAAAGCCAGACGGACATATCAACGTAAAAGTTGAGTTTGGTGAGGGTGAGGGAAAAGTTCCGCTTGATAATATAGCAAAAAGAGCTGAAACATACAAGCCCAAGGAGCGAGTGACCTACAAAATGATAAAGGAGTACATAGAAGCGAAATACGGCTTCAAAGTACATACTGCATATATCTCAGAGGTAAAGAGAGATTTAGGCTTGCCGATGTATGATGCTCCTAATGCGGTAGAAGAATTGAAACAGCCAAGGAAGCATCCGACAGCGGAGAAAGTGGAAGCCATAAAGGATGCGTTGAAGCATTTTAATATAGTAGAATGATATAATGAAATGGAGAGAAATGCCATGAAATCAAAGTTAAAATTGTTTGAAATTAACAATCTTTTTAATCAGTTTAATGTTAGGTTACCTTTAGATGAAAAAGTGAATATATTTTTAGGCGAAAACGGTATGGGAAAGACAACGATATTGAATTGCTTATATTATGTTTTAAGTGGAAATATTGAGAAACTGAATAATATTATTTTCGATGCCATTTCATTAACATTTATTGACGGTGAAAAGATTAGCATTAACCATAACGATATATCATCATATGTAGAAGATTATATATATGATAATTCTCCATACAGAAGGCGTAGAGTACGATTTGAAAGTTTATTTTCAATAAAGGAATTAGAAAACATAAACAAACTAATTGAGGAAGGTTCTAATGAGGATGAGTTAAAGAAGTACTATTTTAAAGTAAGTGATATATTTGGAATGTCACCTACAATGGCTCGTCGGGAGCTGGAACGTTATATTTTACAACGATATCGGAAGAATAACACAACAAAAGCAGATTTTAATAATGTGATTGAATTTAAGAAAAAAGTAGAAGAAAAAATTGACGAGGAAATTTTGTACTTTCCTACATATAGAAGAATAGAAGAAGATATGTCTAATTTAGGCATAGATATAGATATTGAAGAAGATCGTGTGAAAAGCAGACTCATACAATTTGGAATGACAGATGTAAAGAAAAACATAGAAACGCTTTTGCAAACAATAAAGTCGGTTGCAATTACAGGATTCGCTAAAATGACGGGTGTTCTTTTAAAGCAATATCTAAATGGTGAATTGTCTGATTTTGAAAACTATAAAATTAAACAGAATAAGTTGATTATTGCATTGGCGAGAATAGGAGACCAAATTGAGGAACGGGATAAACAAAGAATTATTGAATTGGTAGATAACTCTGATATTTATAATCGTGAAAATAGGTATCTATTAAATCTTATTAAGAATCTAATAGATAGCTATGAAAGACAAAATATGTATGACGAAAGGGTAAAAACATTTTGTTCAATATGTAATAATTATTTAAACGGTAAGAAATATATATATGATGAAACCAATGTAGAATTAGGGATATACAAGGATAAAGCCAAAAAGCCGATTGGTATTCAAAACTTATCATCAGGCGAGAAACAAATCATTTCCGTATTTTCAAAATTATATATCGAAAATATAGAAAAGTGCATTATTTTGTTTGATGAACCCGAATTATCATTGTCTATAAAATGGCAGAACATGTTTCTTCCAGATGTCGTTAATTCAGGAAAATGTTCAACGTTAATAGCCGTAACACATTCTCCTTTCATATTTGATAATGAATTTGACGATTTGGCAAAGGATATGGGAAATTGTTTGTCTGAGAATGAGTGAGGGAGAAAAAATGGATATACAAAAGGTTAAAGATGCAAGAAACAAAGGTGTGGTGGCTTTTTCGCGGTATTGCCAAGAGAAAAAGAAATATAGAGACTATTTATTTTGTTTTTTTGAGGGAGAAGATGCAAAATACTATTTCCCACGAATAGAAAAGTACAGTGGCTATGAATATACAAAAATAATTCATTATAATTGTGGTGGAAAAAAAGGGGTATTGAAAGCGTTAAATCTTGTTGAAAAAAATAGAGACGAAATTTATACTGCAAAGGCTTTTTTTGTTGATAGTGATTATGATACAACAAAATATAATAATTCTTTATTATATCAAACCCCGTGCTATTCTATAGAAAATTTTTATACCAGTGAAAAAGCTTTTTCAAAGATGTTAAATAGAGAGTTTGGGATTAATACAACAGAAAAAGATTTTTCAAAATGTTGTTCTGACTATTCCAAAAGACAGCAAGAATTTCACAATGCAACTATTTATATAAATTCGTGGCTAGCATGTCAAAGGTTACACGAAGAAGAAATAGAAGAAAACCATAAAATAGTGTTATCTGATTTTAAAATATCTAAATTGTTTTCAGAGATAGCTATTGATAGTATTGTTTCTAAGGGGGAAATAAATCGTGAAAAAATAGAAGAATTATTTCCAGATTCAAAAAAAATAGAAGAATGTGAAATTGAAAAAAAAATAGAATATTTTAAACAAGGCGGCATGGGAAAGTTGTTCAGAGGAAAGTTTGAAATAGAGTTTTTAAAAAAGATAATTGACTCATTGAAAGCAAAAAATAAAACGGGAGGATATTTTTCCCCCAAATATACATCTGTGCATATTGATCCTAATATTAATATATTATCGGCTTTGTCAGATTATGCTGATACGCCACAATGTTTAATTGATTTTTTAAAACAATATCAAGTGGCATAGAATTTGTACTGTTTGAGATGATTAAAAATTTGTGGCAGGGTAGAGCATAAAGCATAACGGATATGATTTTGTGGGAAAAGGGCTACACGAGCAGTGTTAGTATTACATAAATAATGACCATATTTCCATGATTTTGTGGGGATATGTTCTCATTTGATATGCATGTGGAGACGGTAGTCTTGATGTCAAGAAAATAATTAAGCAATATAAAATTCGGCTTGTTGGCTGACTTTTTCTAAATCTAAAATTGTACATTTAACTATCAAAAGCACTCGGCTATATCTTATGGAAACATATCCAACGCAAAATTTCGTTCAGGTTATAACCTCGGATTAGATAATGCAAATTGAGTGAGTGGATTAGATGTCAGGGTGTTTGGAGAGAATTTTATAGAACAAAAGCTGACGGCCAATCCTGCAATTCGACCGTTTTAAGGGGTTCATGAACAGTGAAATAGATGTTAATAGAAATTAGATAAATCGGAATTTGGAGGTATCCCAATGATTAATAATTATGAGCAATATTTTCATATAAATCCAAATGCATTTCGATTTAGTCCAAAATTGAACAAAGATATTGCTAAAAGTGTACACTATAATGATAGAGAACGTTTTAGATTAGCACAGGAACAGAAAGATAAGCCAACAGTCCCAGTAAGCCAAATTATAAAACTTGTTAATGATTTATTGGAGTCTGTAGGAATTAAACCAGTAGAAGAAAAACAGGCAAAAATGAATCCAAATGAAGTGAATTATGATGAACTAAAAGAAAAACATCATTTAGTAGATAAAAGGGATATCGTTTGGTTGAAATTCACTAAAAGCGGGCATGTTGGAGTTGTAGCATCCAGCAATGACATAGGTTTTGATATTCCACAAAATGAATCTGAATATAATACTAAAATTAAAGTATATAATGAATTCAAAAAATGTTATGAAGATAAATGGAAATATACTACTTCGGGTATACTTGTTCATTATGTGAAAGAGAAATGGGATGAAAGTTTTGTGCTTGTTTTTCCATTAAAAAGTAATGAAAAGCCTTGCCAATATAAAAGACACGAGATAGAAATCGCTATAGGAAACTATTTGGAAAAAAATAATGTTCCAATTATTGACTATTATTCACATAATTATTGATTGACAAATTCCAGTTTGTAGGGATGACATGAAAAATGAAGTTTAAGGAACAGAGCTTTACCCTGTTTGCCTATACAAATTATAGGACAATTCAAGGTTGTCACAGGCTCGAACCACTAGATTTTAAGGGAAAAGGTGCGTTCCACAATTTCCTTGTACAATAGGGGTTGAGTATGTTTTTCCTTGACATCGAGACCGTAGTCTTGAGGTCAAGGAAATAAGCGAACGGCTTAAAAAACGGCTTGTTTGCTGACTTTTGCAGCAGTTTAAATTATACGCACAACTGCTGCAAATGCTTGGCTGTATCTTGCGGAAACATATCCGCTAATGTTAGGTATCTAAACAGCACAAAACAATTCGAATTAGATGAAGTGGCTCTGTTTTTATCGGGGTACCCCTATTTATTGACACTGAACCTGCTTAGTTAGCGTTATGTTAGACAACTGTTAGACAAACAGATTTTCAGAGGGGTTCTATCTCTGCTGAACGCAAAAGAAAAACGCCCTAAACTTCAATGTTTAAGGCGTTTTTTAAGCTTGTCAGGGTTGAGCAAAAAAGATGTTTTTGCCAATTTTTATGGTAGTTTCGAACCAACGAAATATAATTTTTTCATAGTTCACAAACTGATTATTTGTGTTTTTGGGATCTATACCATTCGTTTGTTTTGTTATAATACTCAAGTATATCTTGTATTCCATCTCTATTTATTTCATCATACCAATCATGATGCTCGTTAGAAAAATCGGCAAACTTAATCGCATTATCATAGTATTTAGAAAAACTTGCATTTGTATTCATTTTTCATTATGCTATCTTTTAAATTAAGTTTTTGGAATTCATAATGATTTCTCCAATATCTTGCCCAATCAAGCATCATTGGGCTAAGAAATTTTGAGTTTCCAAAATTCTCTTTTATGTGATCTAAATATGGTATGAAATAATCATTATATACCGGATGATAATTATTGAAACTTTTTCCAAAAGCAATTCCCAATGAGTTTTGAGCAGTTTCTCCTTTAGCTGCCTCAACTAAAGATTTACCAATATATATAGAATTATATTAAAATACTATTTTTAACTATTTAATTAGACTTAAGATATTAATTTTGTATTTAGTTGAACAACTAATACTATATACGGGTTTCTAGCATATAAAAGTTAACTGCAAAGCGTATTCATATCTACTGCCAATCCTACTTCTTTCATATTTTTAGCTAATTGTATTTTCCATGCGCCAGCTGCATCCATCGGAATATATACTACTCCATTAATATCCCCCGGCGTTTCAACATTACCTTTTACTAAAGCACAAACACGATCTCTGCCAAGTTTTCCGATGAGGTATCCATGCTCAAACACCACATTTTGTCTTGCTCTGTATTTCTCATCTTCTTTAGGAAAAGTTTTATCTCTACCCATGTCACATTCTGTATATAATACAACAGCAAAACCAACTTCAGAGTAGCGTTCTATTTTTTCAATGACTGTTTTTCCAGAATCAGGTTGCTCATGTAGGATAATCGCTTCGAACCCACCCTTTTCAAGAGTTCGTGCCATTTCTTGTTTCGCCCCATTATCATGACCGTGAACAACGAATACTTTGTTGCTGTTCTCTCTTGTTGGATGTGGCTCAACAGCTCTATTTTTGGGTATATTGTGTGCTGCTTGATATGTAATCATTTTACCCAACAAATTTCTTAAATTAAAAATAAGGGACTCACCTGATACTTCAGGATCATAAAAATGTTGCTCCGGAAAATACTGATAAAGACCATTTCCAAAATTCTCGATAATAATATCGTATCTTGCCGTAATTTCAATATATAAATTTCGTCCAACCTCTTCATCATCGGGAGATGCTAAAAATTGCTCACATCGTTCAATATCTTCAGAAAGTAGTTGATCTAATGTTTTTCTGCTCCTCATGACTGTACTATTACCCCTTTCTTTATTTGGTGTAAAAAAGTCTTGATCAGAGGCTAAAGCTCTCAAACATCCCATCATTTTATCATAAGCAGATGGATCATTGCTTTTATGTAGACAGGCGGTTTGTATATCACTATACAACGGATGATCTTTTAGGTATCGATTACTAAAAATTTTTATTTCGTTCATCCATGTATCATACAAAGGTCCTTCGACATACGAAAAAGGAAATCCATCTAATGCGGGATGGTATTCTAAATTCTTTATCTCTTCACCGCGCTGTAAAAACCCTCTAATTTTATTTTCCAGAGGGTCTCTCTGTGTAGATGAATCAGTCCCTGTTATTAAATACATATGCAACTTTGACGATATGGCTTTCAATTCAGGTCGAAAATCAAATTCAACACCGATGGTTGAAGCTTTCCCGCCATTGGATAAATTATTTTTAAAATCGCCGTCAATCACGCTATATCGTGCAACCAAATCTAAGTATAGTTGTTCACTGCCATCCCTTTCAGTATGGCTTTCACACAACTCAATATCAGCTTCTATTTGAGCCTTTAATGCTGGAGTAATAACCATACAATTGATTGCCCCCCAATCGTTAATAAAATTACATTTATTGTTTTAATTATATCACATTAGCTAAATAGTTACAATATATTTAGCAAGCTTACAAAGCGAACATAAAATTTATAAAGTCCTGTTTTATTTAAAAATTACTTTCTACATAGTATCTATCGACAAATATCAATTGACTCCTAATACCGTATAATTGAAAAGCCTCAAAATCGAACCGATCGAATATGTAATTCTTGAGACATTAAATTATATCATTTTTGGGGCAATGATTTTATTGCCGGTTTATTTCTTATAATTTTATAATAACCATCCTTTTCGGAATTCTTGTAACTAGCAATTAATTTATTTTCCTTAAACGCAGTAAGTAGTTTTTCGTTTTCATCATTGATTTCAAATTTTGGTCTGCTGCGTGTATCGAATATTTTTAGATAGTCAGTTAAGTCAAGCAGAGTAAGTATTTCTTTTATCAAACTCTCATCAAGATCTGGCATCATTGATATTAATAGATCAACTTTTAAGTCTCTGTTCAGTCTGTCGGAACGAATAAGATCATTTTTTAATTTTTCCGAAACAGACTTTGGATTATCAATAACACTTTCAATATACTGTACAGCATAATCAAATATCTTTATTTGGATAGAATCAATCCATTCCTCATATGATGAAAACAAATCCATCAAATCAGTTTCCATAAAATTGTTCTTGAGAATATATAAGCATATAGCAGAAGAATAATCCTTTCCAACTACCGAGATTTCATCGTTAGAAAACTCAAGCAACTTGATTTTAAGTTCATCACTAATATTCCAAGTCAATATCTCTAATAGCTCATCTTGTGAAAACAAATCGTCGTTCATTATATCAACATACTGTTCTATATTTTTAAAAATAAAATTATAATTTTGGTCTGGATAGTTTTCTCTTATAAATTCCAAATTGTGTGCTGTCATTCTAATAATGTTTGTACGGATTAAGATATTGATTTTGTCATTGGGAATTTTGGTAATACTAAAATCATCATAACAGAAATTTAATGAAACTAATATTTGTTCATACTTACTATTTTCAATTGATTCACATACAATCACGCAGCCAAACAACTTGTCTTTAGTATCCTCATCATACTCTACCTTTGAAAAATCCAAATCAATATTACATCTATTGATATAGGCAATGACACTTTCATTAAGTTTCACAGCATTGAAGCAATCCATAATATTGCACTCGGAATATTCCACTATATCTGCATCCAACAATAGCGACCACAAAGAATCATCGGTGATCTCCTTTATAGAAATAATAGTTGTCCGTAGTGCAGAAATATAAGAATGTTTATGCTCAATAGTGAGATCAGAATTATTTAATATTGTAATAGCTACATTTTCGTCATCACAAATCATCCCATCACTTATCTTCAGGATAACATCAAAATACGCATTGATATTCTGATTAATATATTGAGTTATTGCAGAATCAGGATGGGAACACAATAGCGTGTAATTTTTATGAAGGATATCCTCATCGTTTTTTGCTCCTAAAACTTCTCTTTGAATAAGTTGTAGGTTCTCATCATTTATCTCATACAAAGATTTCTCATACACAGCAAGGAATAAGTTTTTATCTAATTCATCATAATCAAAGCCACTAAAGCATACTTCCAGCAGAGTAAAACAATGAATTAATCTGTTAATATCGGGGTTGTCTATTGCAAGATAGTCTCGAGAATTAGAAATATATTCACATAAGCAATTTTCTTTATTGACTGATTCTATAATTTCGTCATCGGAATAATAGATTGAACAGATTGAATATCTGCGTACTTGTTGCTCCGTTAGAGAATGTTCATTGAGAGCTGTAACAAACATTTCAGACCATCTTATATTAAGGTATTTAATATAAGATGACAATTCGGATGTCATATCAAAATATGCGCCAATAAACTTAAAATTCTTTGTATTTTTTAGTTGATCAATAAACCTTTCAATATATTCCGTGTAAGACAATGAGTGTAGTAAATATGTGAGCAAATCAAAATTTAGTATCTCTTCTTGATCAAAATCCACTAATTTAAGTCGTGAAACAACCAACTGCGGATTTTTTAATTGATAAGTATATTCTTTAGCCTTCTTATCGGTTATACTGCGTAGGAATATTTTATCAATGCGGCTTAAACTATTCTCGTAAAAATAGGACATATAATCTGCATAGGTTTCATCAATATATCCATAGCGAATAAGAAATTTCAAGAGGTCAAAATATTCGCTGCTTTTTATCTCATTAAAATTTGTTTCCTTTCCAATTTCATTTGTGCTTGTAATGCTGAATATAGAATTTATATTCTCTCTTGTAATGATATCTTTTAATTGCTTACTTTTGATTGAAATAAGTTCTTGTTCAAGAATAGAGATTTCATCTTCAATACTAGAAATTTTATTATTAAGCTTATTATTGATTGAGTTCTTACGCTCAGAATACTCATTTTGTTCTTCCTGAGTTAAATTACCTTTCTGACCATAATAAACTTTAGGCTTTTTGTCCTCAAATACAACATCTAATTCCTTAATTGTTTTTAGATGCTCATTTTTCGCCATCTCAATTTCGTTGCTTTTCTCGAAAATACGCTCCTCGAGTTTTTTTACTTCTTCTGCAATAAAGATATCCTTACTATCAAAAAGCGTATACACAAATCCTTTATTAAGCTGTAAATCTGCAAAGTCGCTAGGAAAAAGATTTTTATATGCAATTATGGCGAGCATTTTATTACAATCAAGTTCAGTAATATTTATTCTGTTGTAATAAATTACAAATTCATTGTAGATATTCTTCAAAAGGCGCATATCATCAATATATAGCGATAAACCTTGCAGAAAACTTTCGTTAAACTTCTCAAATAGTCCACCATTTTTGAGATGAGAAATAAACTGATCATAAGAATTGGAACTATCTACAACTGGAACAACCGGGATAATATAGTCAAAGAACTTTGTTCTGTCTTTTGATACAAAAACATCATCACGCAACAAGTAAAAAAATCGAAGAACATTATTTCCTTTTTTATGTATATTAATAAGTGTATTTATTTCACGAAGCCGTTCGAAAATTTTAATCGTATTGAAGCGATCCATATCTTCGAACACAATTACATTTGCATCCGAATTTTCAAACAGATATAGTACTTCATTCAAATATTTATCAAAATACGACTCATCGCTCTCCTCAAAAATTTCAATTTCATTGCCTTGCAAATTTATTTTTCGTAAAATATTCCTATTCTTTTGAATATTTATCAGTTCATACACAAATAATGAAAATAAACAAGCTATTATAATTCCAACAACTATCAACGCATATTGGTTTGTAGAAAATGATAGAAAATATTTAAACCAATTATCAGGAAGAGAATTTACATAGTCTTTCCACATATTAAAACAGGTAAAATAAATGATTGAAATGGAAAGTAATACAACCACTATTGTTCTTACTAAAACACATTTTGGACTAATTGTTTTCTTAACTTTGAAATTGGTCTGCGGAATTTTTTCTGATGGAATTTGATGTATCAGTTGATTGAGAATTTTGCCTTCTAATGCAGATTCATTTGCTCCTTTTTTATTCTCTTTTGTTTCATTTTCTTTATCTGGAGACTGGAAGTGTGCGAGGGAAATATGCAGAAAGCGTAATTTCTCATGTTTTTTCTTGTATGAAGCAAGAACGCTGCTTTTTCCAGCACTATATGCACCAGTAATAGCAACATTCTTTATATCCTGGTTATCAAATACATAATTTATCGCATCTTCATACACTTCTAAATCCATATCAACAATTGGTGTTAATCGTTCAAAATGATATTTACTCTCTGCCATATCTGTCACATCCTTTTTATTATTTTCCATTAATGCTACCCAAATCATCAATACAAATATCACGATCTATATTTCCAAATGCGTAACATTACTCAATATTTCTAACTCCGTTTACTCTTTCCGTAGAGATATACAAATCGGTTTTGAACCCTAATATTCATACTATTGGTTGTCCAAAATCGTTAATAAAATTAAATTTTTTGTTTTAATTATATCACATTAGTCAAAAAGTTACAATATATTTGTCAACTTATAAGGTGTGGTTTGGTTTTATATAAAGGTATATTTTTATAACTCTTGCTCCACCTCATATCCGCCGATAAATACCACCTTGATTTTCTCCTTTGATTCAACGATTACACCATCAATAATTTGTCTGAGTATTACATTGTTAAATTCCATAGGGTGGTTTTTAAGACCTTCGATAATTTGGAAGATTTCATCAAGTCTTGTTTTTGTATTTGCCTGTCTGTTGCTTGAGTTTTCGTATATTTGCAGTTCTTTTTGCAGGCTGTGTTTTTTGAGTACGATTTCCTCAAGCTGTGATTCCAAGGCTTCTGCGTTCTCCATATCGGAGGTTATACGATTGAGTAAATCGTCATATTCTTTGTCAAGCCTTGCAATTTCTATTTGAATGTCTATTGTTTTGTCCTCGGTTTGTTCGCCTAAAAGTCCTATTCGTATGTGTTGCTTGAGCTTTTCAAGCACTTCCGAGCATTTACCTATGTTATTCTGAACAGCTTGGACAATAGCACTTTGCAGGACGCTTTCTTCAAGTGAAGGGGAGTGGTGGCAATACTTTTTTCCGTAGTCAAGCCTGTTTATACACCGCCACACAATTTTCTTTTTGCCGTCGGTTGTTGTCCATGTACATCTGCGATATGGAGTATGGCACTCACCGCAGATTAGGAGTTCCGATAAAGCGTATTTGCTTGAATACTTACCAAGCTCGGTCTTTGTGCCAACTTGTTTAACCTTTTTCTTACTGCTTCTCCTTGCCATTTCTTCCTGCACACGATTAAATTTTTCGGGTGAGATAATAGCTGGATGATTATTTTCAACATAGTATTGAGCTCTTTCTCCGTCGTTTCTTTTAACCTTTTTCGAGATACAGTCAATTACATATGTCTTGTTTATCAGGGCATCGCCTTTATACTTTTCATTTGAAAGTATGGATTTTACTGTCCCGTAATACCAAACTTCCTTTCCTGTGGGAGTTTTAATCTGAGTATCGTTCAGATAATCCGCAATTTTCCGGATACTGTCACCCTCAAGGTATTTATCATAAATCTCTCTGATTATTTTTGCCTCATCTTCAACTATTTCAGGCTTTCCGTCTGTGCCCTTTTTGTATCCCAGAAATGAGTTATAGGAGAATGCTACTTTTCCTTCTTTGGCACTTTGCTGCTTGCCCCACCTGACATTGGCACTGATATTCTCTGCTTCGCTCTGTGCTATACTGCCGTAGATTGTAATATAGAATTCAGCACCTGCATCCTTGCTGTGAAGTCCCTGTTCTTCAAAAAACACATCAACATTTAGCTCTTTCAGAATTCTTATATATTTCAGGCAGTCAAGTGTGTTTCGTGAGAACCTTGATATAGATTTCGTGATAATCATATCAATTTTATGCCGCTTGCAGGCTCGAATCATTTTCATAAATTCATCCCGCTTTTTTGCACTTGTTCCCGATATACCTTTGTCTGCATAGATTCCTGCAAAAGACCATTTCGGCTCACTGTTGATTTTGTCGGTATAATGCTTTACCTGAACCTCATAGCTGTTGAGCTGTTCTTCCATTGGGGTGGATACACGGCAGTATGCGGCTACCCGAATCTGTCTGTAAGCTGTTTCAGACTCTGTTTCGGTATTGAGAGTGGGAGCTATGTAATTGACTTTTCTTTGTAGCACTTTTTGCTCCATATTATACCTCCGATTTTTTGATTATTCTTAAAAGTTATTTCTATATAGTCTTTATCAAGCGTTATTGCGGTAACTGTTTGAGAGAACAGCGATAATGAAAAAGCTGAAAGCGGACTTGTGTTAAAGTCTGCTCTCAGCTTTTCCGTTATATGATTCATATTTTTGATATTAGCATACTTCAGGGAAGCGTTTCTGAATATCATCTCCGTAATACTGTCTTTGTTGATTTCACCGTGTTCAAGGTATTTCCTTATCTCATTTTCAAGCCCTACGCTTTCCTTGCTGATTTCACCGCAGTCATCATTATCCTTTATCAGGTCGGGATTTTTAATTATGCGGTTGAGCAAGTCTGTTATTTGCTCAATCAGCGTATCATCGTTAAGGTGTATTATATTATGACACTCTCCGTTCTTGCAAACCCATCTTGTGCCCTGAACACATCTCATTTCGTGATTGCGCTTTAACGGTGAATTGCAGTCGGCACATAATATCGGAACATTGAGATTATATATGTCAGACGACCTGTCCACACCCTTTTGAGTGTCCCTTGCAGATTTTACCTTGTTTGCCTTTTCAAATATATCTTTATTGATTATGGATGGATAAGTATCTGTTCCTGTGTAAATATCATCATCAATTATTCGCTTGACTTTCCCTTTGTTCCATGATACTTCACCGACCATATATTCAACATTTTCTGAAATCAGAAGCTGTGCAATTTTTATCAATGACAAGCCGTTAATATACAGGTCAAATATTCTTTTCACCGTTGTTGACTCTGTCGGATGCACCGTAATAACACCGTTTTGATAGGCATATCCGTATTTAACCTTTCTGTTTTTCATCGTTCATATCCTTTCATTTAATAAATTCCGTTAATTCAAGTCCACCTGATAGTGTAAATACAAGCTTATTATCATAACCTGCTTTAATCTGCTCTACCGTGTCACTGAACATTTCTTCATTGAAACCGTTACGGTAATCGAATTTATCTATTATTTCACTGAGATGTTTCAGATTGCTTATCGTTTCCTCTGCTGAATCATCGGTTAACAGAAGCTTTCGCCTGCTGCGCAGCTTTGATATTTTTGAGTTTATTTCAAGCGCCTGCTTTGAAAACTCACTTTCACTTAATATGGATTTTGTGCGAAGTCTTGCTATCATAAAGTTCTGTGAGCTTAAATCTGCTATCTGTTTATCTATTGTCGATATTGATGCCTGATTGGGATTTGTTGTATCCTCTATGTACTCAAGCTGATTAATCATATTGTCGAGTATTTCCGATTTGTATCTTTTGAGCTTGCTCATCATTGCGGTATAAGCACTGTATATATCGCTTTCAGGCAGTGTTTGTGTTGCGCAATCTGTTTTCAGCGATGCTTTATATGAACAACCCCAATACACTTTGTTATTGATTACTATTCGTCTGTAATTGTGACCGCATTCACAACACTTTATGATTCTGCTCAATGGATATGAAACATTTGAATGCTGTACGCTTTTTCTTCTTTGCAATTCCTTTGCGGCGTTGAAGGTTTCTCTTGATATAATTGCGGCATTACTGTTCTCTATGTAATATTTTGCACATTCGCCTTTGTTTTTCTTCCTGACAAAGGGGAATGATTCTGTGGTATACGTTTTTTGCAGCAATGCATCTCCCATATATCTCTCGTTATTAAGAATATAGTCCACCGAGAAGCAATGCCATTTTCCTTTTCGGGACGGTATATTATTTGCATTGAGTGTATTTGCTATGGCTTGTTTTCCCATACCCTGCAAATACAGTGCAAATATTGTCCTTACTGTTTTAGCTTCATCTTCATTGACTATAAGCTCGTTATTTGATATCCGATAACCAAATGCAGGATATGTAGTGTTGAAATCGCCTGATTCCATTCGTTTGCGGTAACTCCACCGCATATTATCGGAAATATTGATTGATTCCTGCTGTGCCGCAAGACCGGGAAGTGTTACAAATAGTTCGGCATTCATTTTGTCCGAATCAAGTGCCTGTTCTTCAAAATACACACGGACTCCCAAAGTTTTAAGCATTCTCAGTACGGTAAGCAAATCACTTGTATTTCGTGCAAACCTTGAAATTGATTTCGTAATAATGCAATCAATCTTACGGTTTTCGCAGTCCTTTATGAGCCGTTTGAATTCGTCACGCTTTTTAAGGGAAGTTCCCGATATGCCTTCATCAGCATATATATCAACCAACTCATATTCGGTGTGAACCTTTGAATAATCGGTATAATATTTTATCTGAGCCACAAACGAATTCATCTGATCCGAAGAATCACTTGATACTCTGCAATAAGCTGCCAATCTGATTTTTTCGTCATTCTTTTTTGTCGGCTGTATCTCAGTAACTACCATTTTTCCTTCCTTTCCTGTAATTCTGTTTTTGCAAGACAACAATATCACAAGAGTTTGAAACTATCCAGCGAATATTACATCTTTTTTGAATTATTTTTTATGCGGTCAGCAATACGCTTTCAGATTCTTCCAAGACGATTTCAAGTATGCTTTTGTACTCTTCCTCTGTCAGCAGATTCATCTTCAAAAGAAGATTTAACATATTTAACTCATAGTAACATTCTGAATTTTTTATTGCTTTACTCTTATTCATCATCTTTAGTTTCCTCTGATGTTTTATGATTTCCAATATTCTTGTCAGCGTTTGAAGCTGCGTTGCAAAGGCACATAACGCCCACGCCGATAAACGCGCCGAGGAATAAGCCTACAATAAAACCTAACATATAAATCTCTCCAATTCTATAAATATATTTTGTTACGGCAGGCAACAGCTATGCAAAACATAACCGCTGCCTGCTGTCATATATCAATCGTTTTGCAAGGCGGGTTACATATACAACACCGCTATCGGCACATTGGGTTGAATATCTGCAAGACATATAATGTGCCGTTACTTAGGCATTGGGATTTCTCTGAATATGAAACTGCCTTGCTTTGGTTGGTATTTATCCTCGATACCCCCCAATCGGGAACACATCAAACGGCTTTGCATATAGCTCCATTGGAATTTCACCACCGTGAGGATCTCCCACGGCCGCCATCTTTGGTTGCGACGGTTTTATCACGCTCGACTTTTGACTTGACGGAAGTATCATTGTCCCTTCTGCCTGTCATCGCCGTCATTGAATTTGCCTTTCAATGTCTGAATCCTGAAGACCTGTAAAGGTGTTCGCTTATGTGGCTTGTCCGTTCCGAACAGCAGAAGGAATGTATCTGATGTGCTGATATTAAATTTTCAAGGTGTGAATAATGCCATTAATATGGCGAGGAATTTTATCCCCTCACTATGGTATCTACAACCTTGAAGACAAAAAACGAAAGGCTAATTTAAAAAAATCAACAAAAAGTTTTCAAATTGCCTCTTATATGAGCGAGCAGTCTGCAAAGAAACCTTGTATTTATTCGCTATTTCACGAGTGCACGTTGTTTTTCTTCCAGAAATATATGCGTTATAAATATCCAAAGCCCACGGCTGCCATTCTGACAGAGCTTTGATTAACTCTTTATTATTGATATTAGCGATTGCCTCGTTTTCTACATCAGCTTTGTCGGTTAAGCTATCTTTGTTAAGCAAATCTTTATTTTTAAATAAGATTTCTTCAAAAGATACTATGGTGAATTTCTTTTTGTACTCTCGATTTTTCAATAAAATGGTATTTTTGACATTCCATTTCTTGTATTCTTCATAAGAAACCTCGATGTACATACGATCAATGCCGTCAGATTCTTCAATACAGTCTGAAATAAAATATCTTTTCTGTTCTTTCGGAAGTGATTTGTTCCTTTTAACTATTTCTATCCATTGTGTTCCCGAAACCTCTTCAAGAACAAACATACCATTATCGTTTTCTTTTTTTACTAAATATGTATTTTTCAAAATACATCCTCCGTTCAATTTGAAATTTTGGTTTTCAAATTAATCGGAGGACTTCTTATCCTAATAAACATTTTGCCCTTTCTGCTTTCAATGCAAAAAGGGCAAAAAAAAATGCCGACAAAATATAGCATTAAAAGCTATAGCTTGTCGGCATATCATTAAATTATATCAATAATCTTCCGTAACTAAAAAAACAATGATATACTTTATATGCAGTTATAAATCTATTCTTATTATTTTTTTAACCGGAGCTCTGGATACGACCAGATCATAACTTTCCTCGATAGGATAATCGTTATGCATTAACTCGTAATCATTATTTGTTTCAAAAGGAATACTTAATCTCTTTACGGAATTTGGTTTTAAAGTAAAGTTGAAACTTCCTGCGGTTTGCTCAAACTCCATATTCCATAATTCCATACACGGAATCCATTCGTCATTTTTACTTTGTAATCCCCAGCTTCTAAAAAAAATATATCCGTCAGAATTACCTTCGTTTTTTATACTGACATCTAATTCAATAATTTTACTCTCTGATGTGAGTTCATATGCACTTGGCTCGGTATTTCCTTTGTATTTTTTAGCAAACTCTCCAAATGTTGTAAGCTTGCCAGAATGAACAGTTATTGAATATCCCGTGGTGTTTTCATCTACAATATTAATAAAGCATCCGTCGAGTTTAACTTCTTCATCCTTTTCATAATATTCTATTTGCTGCTGAATTGCAGCAGTATTTACAAAAAAAATTCTAATAACAATTAAACCTATCAAAGCAAAGGATAGTACCGAAAATACTATTTTTTTCCATAATTTATTCATTGTTATCGTCCTTATCCTTAATTTTAACTACCTTTCCTTCAGATAAAAAAATAATTTTATCAGATAATTCTGTTATTATACTTTCATCATGACACGACACTACTACTAAAGCACCTCGGTCACACTCACGCTGAATTAAATTCTTGACAAGTTCTACTCCATTATCGTCCAAAGCATTTGTCGGCTCATCAAGTAAAATCATTTCAGGTTTTTCCATTATTGCCGCTGCAATTCCAAGTCGTTGTTTCATACCCAACGAATATGCCCTATATTTTTTTGATAAATTCGGGTCAAGTCCCACATCAGACAGTGATTTTTTTATATCGTTATCATTAATTTTATTCTTTATAGAAGCTAAAGTTTTTAAATTCTTAAATCCTGTCATTCCGTCTAAAAATGCCGGATTTTCAATAAGAATACCTATACTGTCAGGAAAGCTAATATCTTTCCACAACTCCTTACCGTCAATAATTATCCTGCCCTTGTCAGGCTTTATCAACCCTGCTATCAATCGCATAAGCATAGTCTTACCGGAACCGTTTATCCCCTTAAAACCCCAAATTTTACTTGATTCCAATTTGAGTGAAATATTATCTATTACACAACGCCTGCCAATATTTTTGCTTACGCCTTCTATTTCAATCAGCATTTCAATCCTCCTTAGTCAAAATATCCATTCTATTAACCTTGATTAAACCTATTACAAATATTACTATACATAAGCTTAAGCACAGTACGAATCCCAAACCAATACTTATGGGCTCATCTGTCGTTATATTTTCCGTTCGCAACGGCATTGCTAAATTACCGATAAGGAAAGGTGATGAAAAGAACAATGAAAACACAAGTATTGCTGACGTAATAAAAAAGCTCATCAACGGTCTTATAAAAAAAGATAAAAGCATTTGCAACATACAAAGCACATACACCGTAAAAATATGAAGCAACAAAGGAACAACTATATTCCATGGCATCGGTACAAGTTCACGAAAATTAAGCATAAGCAAGCGAAGCAAAAACTCGTTTATATTAAGATTGCATTCAGCTCCCACAAATAAAGCAAAGCTCGCCGCTGATAACAACATAATAAAATAATATATACAAATGTTAATCATCAGCCATACACATTTGGAAATCCACCATGCTCTGCGACTGCCCGATAAAATAATTATATGTCTTCCATAACCAGAAAGGTTATCAACAGGATAGCGCAAGCTTGTAAAAGCAATAATTAAAATAACAAGCATCCATTGTACAGGAAAGGGAAAAGCAACGGTTTCTTCTATAACAAAATGCTTAGCTCCACCCAATGCATATAACAACATATCGCCTATTGTAAGCTTTTGTTCAATTAATTCGGGAGTATCAACACCCATATTCATTCTCTGCATAAAAAGAACAAAATCAACAAGCCAGAAGAATAGAAACAAAATAGCATACAGCCATATTCGCTTGATTATGCCGTTCTTTATATCAAATTTTAATATTTTAATAAACATTGTCTGTTTTTCCTCTTATATATGTTATCGCAACAGATACAAGTGCGATAATCATTATACTTGAAAAAATAACTAACCCGCTTATCGTATTTGAAGTTTCGTATCCTTTTAAAAAATTAAACGGCGATAATTCAATATAAAAACGAAAAGCAGACACAAGCATACAAATGAATTGATGTAGCAATAACAGTATATATGGTAATATAATAATTGCCGCCTTATTTTTAATAAAAAAGCCAAGTGATAGACAAAGCGATGCCCAAAATCCTGCGAAAATCATATCAATTAATATTATAATTAAATCGTATAACAACGGTAAAGTATAAAAAAGCTTTGAGCAGAAGCTCGACATAAAGATTGCGTACCATATACTTTCGCCCGGATCAGGCATTCTTGCCGGTATAAAACACGCAACAATTATATAATTAATTATAAGCGGAATTGCTACAACCAAAGCACCCGATATAAATGCCGCTATATATTTTGAAAAATAATATCTTTCTCTGCCACATCTTACTATGGCTTGTTTGCGATAACCACTTTTTATCTCATCCGCAAGTGACCACGAGAACGGAATAGCTGCAAGCAATGGCAGGAAATAATAAAAAGCCATAGAAAACGGAGAATAATCGCCGCCTATCCAGCACCTGTACAAAGTAGATACAGCTATCTGAGGGTTTTTATTCATACTTCCATCGGAATTTATCCAATATTTATCCCAAATATCCCACCTGAAAAATTCAGTGGAAATTGCCGATACAGCAGCGGCGATCGCTATAGCAATGCCAATTACCAAAGCAAACTTAAAACTTTTTCCTGTCAGTGCTCTTTTTATTTCAGTCCTAATCATTAGTATTCTCCTTAAAGTCGAGCACAATTCCGTATTTATTATGATTGCTTGTTCCTATCTTCAATATAATATTATTACTTTCAGCAGTCTTTTCATCTATATAAAAGCCCAACTTAAATCGATAGCTTTCTCCTACGGCTAAATTCTCATATTTTGTTGAAAAATAGTTTTTATAATTTTCCTTCGCAAGTTCAGACAAAGGCTGGTGATTGTCAAAATACAAACATTCACTCAAATAATATTCAAAGTTTACATTACTTTTATAAAACGCTTCTCTCGTCATAGGATAAAAGAAATTTACAAGCATATATTCATCTTTATCAAATACCGCATTAACATTTTCTAAAGTAATATCAACAAGCATAAAGTCGAGCTCACCAAACATTTTCTTATCTGCCTTCGTGAAAAAATGGGTGCTTTCTATATATTTTTTATCCTCATCTGACATACTTTCAACTTCATTTAAGTTGTCAAATATTTCACAGGAATTTACTTTTAGCTTTAATTCTCCACTTTTCCATGGAAAGCCCGCTGTAAATCCGAAAAAGCCGGAGGTTTTTTCATCATTTTCAATCGATAATGTAATACTCTCTGTTTGATTTATTACAGTAGGTTTCACAAAAAAATGATTACATATAATAATTATGGAAACAATTATTATCAAGGCTATTATTGATGCAACTATTATTTTAGTTCGCCTCATTATTTTTCTCCCTCGCAAATAAATTTATCACTCACTAATCTTCCAACAGAACTTTTAGTACTATTTTACATTCGATTAGTGAGTGATTTGTTTACGGATTTAAAACTGGATAGCTTCCGACACTATCAGGACTCCAATAGCCTTTAGCACTTTGAGAAGCCATAAAACAATAACCACCAAGCCTTGCATATCTTTCGCCGTTTTCATATACAAGCTGATTAATCAAAAACTCACCGGTACGAGTTACTTTTGGTTGCCCGATAGTTCTATCAGTCCATGAGCCGGTACTTGAAGTAGCTCCGTCAACATAAACCTGAAATCCGCCATTAGGCAACTGGTTACACTTTATATATGTACTGCTTGCATTTTGCTTTGCTCTACCGCTCGTGTTTGCTTGTCCAATCCAGTTAAAATTAAACGTGTAGCTGGTGTCACTTGTATTGGCAGCACTAGCAGGCAAAGAAAAAGCAGATACTGCAATCATGGATATGCCCAGAATTGCTAATAACCTTTTTGTCTTTTTCATATATATCACCTCCTCCTATAATATTTTATTTATGAATAACATATAATTAAATTTTTGCCAATAATTTGGTGACAGAAAACGAAAAAGTGGTGACAAAATACATTTATTCGCAAAAAGCCGGATTATTCAGTGCTTCCTTAATAATCCGGCTTTGGTATTATACAGCTTACTATAAACATTCCGTTTTCTTCACATATATTGATAGCTCCATTATAAAAAAGTATTTTTTGCCTGACACCTTCAATCCCAAAACCATGACTTTGACTATCTTCCTTTGTTGTTTGCAAAGATGGATTTTTACTTAAAATTGAATCTTCAATTTTATTTTCTATTTTTATTACTACATTCCCTTGGCTTTCAAATACATTGATCACCACAATTTTTTCCGTACTCTCATTACAATAATAATCATAAATATTATCAAGTAGATTGCCGAAAATTACACAAATATCTCTACTGTCAATAAAATCCAAATCTGTCATAATTTCAAGCTTGACATCTACACCCAAAACATTTAGTTTTGAGAGCTTCGTATTCAGCAACAAGTTCAATGCATGATTTTTTGAGTAGAGCACATTGCTCTTCATAATATTTGTTTCATTGTCAAGCAGTAACTCCTTTGCTTTATTGTAATCACCATTCTCAATAAGAGCAACAATAGCTGTATTTGAATTTTTCAAATTGTGCCGCAGACTACAGTCCTTGTTGTAAATTGTTTCTACCTCATTAAGGCTTTGCTCAATTAACTTTTCCTTTTGCTTCAATAAGACTTCTTTTATTCTGATTTCCTCTTCACATTTAAGTTTATATATCAAAACATAAGATAGTACGGTAAGCAACAATAATGAAATTATCAACACAAAAACACACCATTGAGTTAATGATTCAACAGGGGTACATAAAAGCAACAGCATTAAAGCAATTATTGAGAGGAATGCAATAGTAGGCACAGTTAATACTAAGCTAAAATTCTTAATTTTTATTTTTTCGGTGACTTTGAGCATTATCAGCATAATAATAAAAAGACACAGCAAATGAGCACACAGATGTGAAAAATTGAATAAATTTGTAGACGATCCAAAGGTATCGTACGGAAGTAAATAATCGTTGTAAAACACATTAACTATGGTATCAAAAAAGGTATTAACTATAAAACGCAAGACAAAAAAAGCAACAAGTACAGCCGATAAAAAAATATTGCGCACAACCACCCCTTTATATAGTATATTTGTATATAAAACAAATATAAGAATAAGGAGTATTGGAATCAAAAAATACTTTGAAGACAATGAGAATAAAATGATAAGTGATTCCGCCACTGCAGTCAAAACAATGATAATATGGGATGCTTTGCTTTTAACTTTCAGCTCACAAGACTTATATATAAAAAAATTCATAAGGCAAGATTGAGACAAGCATACAAGTACCGTAGAAATCAATATTAAAAGAGATGAAGCTATCATCAAAATCCTCCTCTCAAATAATTTATATAAGCTTGTTTTACTTCATTAATTCTATCTCTGCTTACTGACAAATGTTCTCCGCTTTTTAATGTCAATCCTGCCGTTGTAATCACTCCATACACTTCTGCTAAGTTAACAATAAAGCTTCTACTAATCCGAACAAACTGTATAGGAGGTAATTCACTCTCAATATCTGATATTCTCTTTTTTTTACTGTAAACTTCTTTCCCTACATAAAACAGAATATTATTTCCTTTAGATTCAATGTATCTAATATTACAAAGAGGTATTCTTATGAAGTTATTATGCTTTTTTATTATGTAAAATTTCTGCTTAAGCATATATGCTGACAATAAATCATCTACCATGGGTTCAAGTTCAGAATCAAGCTTGGATTTTCTTATAAATCCAAACGGGTGCTTTTTTATTGCCTCAAACACAAGAAAGTCATGGCTGGTAACAAACACTAAAAAGCATTGAGGAGATATTTTACTGATTCTGTCCGCAACAGAAAAACCATTTTCAGTAGGCATATCTATATCAAGAAATACGATTTGATAATCTTTTTTTGCAGCTTCATCAATAAACTTTTTACTGATAGTATATGTATCTATAATGATTATTTCAGCACAGTTGGTATGAAATTTTGTCAACAACTTGTTTTTTAGCAACTCGCAAAAACCGCTGTCATCATCACAAATCGCAACATTCATACTTTAATTTCACCTACACTTTGCTACTTAATAAGGTCATAAATAATAATCATTATATCACAATTAAATTATTGTTATCAATACATTTATTAAAAATAAGATTCTTACATTCTTATTTTAAACAGCAATGAGCTTTTACCACCCTTTTCTCTATATCGTTGTTCTGTTTTTATTAACCCGGCTTTTTTCAAATCTCTAATAGCTCTTCTTACTGTGGCAGGCGACAATTTTATGTCTCCTGCTATTGTTTTTACCGAAGGCCAGCATTCACCGTTTTTATTTGCTCGGTCATAAAGGTAGGTATATACGGCAATGGCTCGGTGAGGCAAGTCCATTTGATAGAGATAAGTTAATCTACTCACTGTCTTGCATCTCATGTGGCGGTCGCTCTGTTCTGATGACTACTTTTCTTTGCTTGTCTGCGGTCTTTTCAACCCTTGAATCTTCGGGTTCATCTGTTGGCTCATCTTCCTGTTTTGAATTAATAGTATCTTCACACTCGTTTTGTTCTTCACTCGGAGAGGTTTTAAGATTTTCATTTTTCTTCTTTTTCTCACCGTTTGCTTCATCAAAATCCGAGTCAGTCACAGGACTGTATGCTTGAATTATGTTGTTGAACAACTCCGAACGGTTGGCATAGTGAACCTCACGGTTGCCGTTTTCCATGACCTCATACTTTTCTTCAAATTTAATACCCCATTTAAAAAACAGCTTTAGTTTTACTTTCATAGGATAAAAACCTGTTTTCATAACAACAAATGTGCCTTTTGGAAGTGACTTCAGCTCATCGGGAGTCATCAATGGTCTTTCTATCATCTGCAATGATTGGGACGGATCATTTTTGCTTCTGCTTACAGAGCCTGACATAACAGTTCTTGAACCGAGTGCTTTTGATAGGACTTCCGCACTTGTGCTGTTTGGAGCAAAGCCGCCGAAAATGGTTAGCTGTGTGTTATCTATGATAACATCAGCACCCTCTTTGCCGTAATTTTTCTCAAGTTGTGCGAAGGATTGAATTATTGGCACTATCTGTAACCGCCTTGAACGGGATGCAGAGAACATCATCTCTGCCGAATCAATCTTTGGCAAAGTTCCGAACTCATCGCAGAAGAACACACAGCGGTTTTTCAGTACACCGCCGTTTTCATCTGCAACCGACAGTATCTCACGGTAGAGTTGTTGGATAATCAGCGAAACCATAAAGAAAGTGTTGGGATTTTCCTCCGGCATTACAATGAATATCGCACACTTTTCATTACAGAATTTTTCAGCGTCAATCTCCGTATCAAAGCACAAAAGCTGTTCAAGCTCGGAGTCAAGAAATGCATTCAGCCTTGAAAGTGCCGTACTCATAACGCTTGACATAGCTTGTTCAGCGGTATTTAGAGCCGCCCCTGCAAACCATTTTGCCTTGTGGTCGTCGGGAAGATAGTCCATTAAAAGCTGAAACTGATTTTTGCCTTTCTTGTTAGTCGGAGCGAGTAATTCCTGAATGATTTTGAATACCGAAACAATATGCCGTTCTTCGTGTTCGCAGAATTCCGAAACAAGCAGAATAGTTGCTGTTAAAAGTCCCTCTGCCGCATCATAGAAGTAAGCATTTTGTCCGAATGAAGCCGAGTCCATACCTGAAAGAATAATCGTTTTTGAAATGATTTTTGCGTATTTTTCGGCTCTTGCCTTGTAAACAAGCTGTTCGGGTTCAGCTTTGTATGAGTCCATATATTTGTTTACGAAGTGCAAAAGATTGTTGCCGTGTGAGCGTGTGGGATTACGCAAATCTATGACAGAAATTTTGTAGCCGTAATACTTTTCCGCGATTGTTCCGTAATGCCGAACAACATCGCCCTTAGTGTCGGTTACCATGAATGACATACCCGTAGCACAGGCATATTCAATGCAGGGATATAACCAATAGGCGGTCTTGCCGATACCTGCCGCACCAATCATCAGAGCGTGAACATCGCCTGTGTCAACCATTGCGGTTGTTCCTTTCCTGCTGTTCTTACAGCCAACAACTATACCTTGCTCCTTTGGTCTGCTGTCGGGAATTGTACGCCATTCATTTGGTTTAAAATCAATTTGTTTGTACGTTCTCTTTATCTCTTTTTTAGTTGCCCAACGAGCCGTGCCGTGCTGACCTTGTCCGACTGTTTTATTCTTTATTCGGTTGAGTGAATAGTGATTGCCCACCATAGAAATAATTATGAACAAGGCAAACATTGAACCTGTCACAATAATCAGAGTTATAACACCTGACGGCATATTTCATCAATCCTTTCACCGTTTAAAATATCCTCGTTCCAGTCTTTATGCGTTGGAATAAGAATTTCGTTTTGGATATTCATTGAATTTAATTTTTCGGCTATGCGTTTATTTGCTGTCTGTCCTGCCTCGTCATTGTCAAAGCAGAGAAACACATTTTTGATGTTCGGATTGTCTTGCAGACATTGAAAAAGCACCCTGTCCGAGACTGAACAGGACGCCGCATAGCTGTGACTTTTCCAATTTTCCTTATGCATTGAAATGTAGGAAAGCATATCAATGGGAGCTTCGAATAAAAATAGCTTTTCGCTTGTGCCGTTAAAGTGAAAGCTGTACTCGGGCTGACTGCCTGCAACATTTCCTTTATACGGATTACTCGTCACCGTTCCTCTCTTATGTGCGTGGCGAGGTTTACCGTTTGAATCATAGCCGACAAAGACAGCATTGTGATAATCGGCTGACTCATAAATCATTTTCTTCCGCACAAACTCAAAAAGCGCATCCTTGTCAATGCCACGAGTCAACAGCAGATAAGAAAAAACTCTGCTCATTCTATCATTTCTCGGCGGCAGTTCAAAGGGTTTACGCTCTTTTCCTGTGGGCGGTGAGGTTATGATTTGACCGCCACAGTTATTCAAAAGCATTTCAACCGCTTCGGCATAGTCCTTGTTATAAAATCTGCGGATGAAGTCAACTGCGTCACCGCCTTTCTGTTCGTACTGATGATACCAGAGGTGGCCTCTGATTGTTACCTTTTGCGAACCGTCAAGCCATTCGTATTCTGAACCTGATTTCTTGACTTTCTCGCCTTGACCGATTAAAAAATTAGCAAGGTCTGTTCGCCTTGCCTGCTCTCGCTGTTCTTTTGTAAAATGAATGTAGGTTGATATTGTAATCACTTCCTTGTGTATATTTTTCTTTTCTGCTGTAATATCTTATAGTGGGGAGTTCTTCTCTTATCACTGTGACAGGTGGCACCTATCAGCGTTTGGGTGCAGATGTTCCTTGGCGGTAGGCTGATTTTTTTATAGACAATTTTATTTGTCTATGATATGATAATTGTGAAATAATTGGTTGATCAGTCGAGATTTATAAGTTTGCTTTTTAAAAACACTCGACATTCTTTTTCTTAATTGAGAAATAAGATATTGAATATAATTTTGTGAATTTGTAGGCATAAATAATTTGGATATATAAATATGATAGGATGGTACATTAATGTTTGATTCAGATAGGACATGGTTTTGTAAACAACTTAAAACCGAAGATGCGAAACGGATAAGTGAGGATTTAAATTCAGCAATCAATAGAAACAATCATGCAGAGGCTACACAACTTTTTCAAAAGGTAAAAAAATACATGAAAAAACGTATCGATGAAAACTATTTTTCCCCAATTGAAAGAGTCAATATGTGTTTATCAAAGCTTGCTGTTCCAGAAAATACTGCATTCATTACTATGGGAATTAATTGTATTCTTATTGAACTATTTTTTGAAATAAAAAATGGATTTGATGAATCTAGAGATAGTGGTGCAGTTGGAAATGCTTATAAGGAGATTCTTCCATTATTAGATTCCAATATATCAGAAGATCTTGCAATAAAATTTTATAAAGGTATTAGATGTGGAATATTGCATCAAGGTCAAACAAAGGATGATACCGCATTAACATATCAACTAGAAACAGTGTTTGAACAAAATGGACAGTACTATTTAAGTAATCCTCAAACAGTATTTGAAGAACTAAAGAAATTATATAAATCATATTGGAAAGAAGTATCTGAAAAGAATTATTCTGATGAAATAGCAAGAAAATTAATAAAGAAATATAACAGTATACTAATGCATATATTATAGAGTCAATATGTGCATGTAGTTATATTTCAGTTATCAAACTTACATTTTCAGCCCCTGATCGTGTTTCTTATCATTAATCTTCTGCTGTAATTTTTTATCTGTCCTCTGTACTTTCTGCCTTTCTTCAAATCTTAATTGACTTTGAATCATATTGCATAGGTAACGCAGGAGATAAAGAGAAGAAACTGCAACGCTGTTTCGGTTGGTTTTAATTGAATAATGAGGATACAGAACACCTTTGTCTGAATCAAAAACTGATTCGGCAGAGGTGTTTTCTTCATATTTAAAGGGACTTGAAACAGATTCATTGTCCGAATTTTCGCTTTTCTCAACCACATCTTCAGTGAGATTTAGTTTCAACGCTTCCTTAATTACAGCGTTCTTGATTGACTTAAATTCCTTGTTTTGGGCAAGAGGAATCCTGTCAGGCATTTCATCTGTGTAGGTGCGGATTGTATTTTCCTTTTGCTCGTACCAGAGGTCATACAGCTTTTTAATTCTATTGTCGTTGGCAAGCTCATCAACAATGGAATCAACGATTGCTTTTACATCGGGTTTCAGATAACCGTAAACCTTTTTACCTTTCGTTTTTGAAAGCCTGTCGGCAAGCTCTAACAGCTTATGCTGAATTGACGCGCTGATATATATTTCAGAGTTAATCTTTGAAACCAAATCCTCTACTATGTCACGAGCCTCAGCACGGAGCCTATCTCTATGTTCGGTTTGCTTCTGATAAATACTTATCAAGTCCTGACGGAAGATTACCTTTGCAAGATTTGACTTGATATTTTCAATGCCATTTTCCGTCAGGTACGCTTCGTTCGGTTTTGTAGAATATGCAATCATATGAATGTGAGGATGATGTCCCTCGCTATGAAATGCCGCATACCATCGGAAATTTTCGGGAGCGATTTTCATATTCTCCGCTATCATATTTCGTTGCGAGCGAATGAGATTCATCCATGCATTTGCATTGTTGTAGCCCAGCCGTTCTGCATCTTCTCGCTTGAGAGAAATGATATGGGTCCATACATTACTCTTGCTTTCTGCAACCTCTTTCTGCACAACAGATAAAACTATCGGCACACCGTCATCAGTAAATAAGCCGTGTGAAGATACTTTTTCTACTCTCGGTCGCTGTGCAATGTAGCTTATATATTTTTCTCGGTCGCCGAATAGTTCAGCGTGAGCTTCGGCAATCCGCAAAATCAATTCATCTGCATTACCCCTGTTCGGCTTATCAAGATAATCCTGATACTCATACAAGTCCTTTGAGTCAGGATAATCAGAAATCAATTTCTTAATAATCTGCTTTTGTTTTTCAGTCGTTTCCATAAACTTTTGTGTACTGTCAGCCTTTTCAACTCCGTCACGGGTGGCAATGTATGAAACATAATTTCCGATGTGAATTTTGGAATTCGGTTTGATGTACGGTGATTTCATAATAATTCTCGGCATAGCTTACCCTTTCTGAAACCTTACAGCATCATCAAACTTATATTTACCGCTGTTTCGTTTGACCTCATCAACACATATTTTTCTTAAATCTCTCAGCTGATCTTCGGTAATTTCATTTGTCGCCGCAACAACATGCATCAGCATGGCAAGTTCCACACCTTGCTTGAAGAGAACTCTTGCGAGCCTGTCCTCAGTATCAAGAATTTTTGAACTGATGACAGATTCAAGTGCAGGAGTAAGCACACGACTTACATTTTTTGAGTTTAGCCACGCAATGTAAAATTCTATTGCATCGGATATGAATTCACTTCGTGATGTTGCATTGGTTATTGAAATTGCATTATCACAGATATTAAGCAAATCCTGATTGATATACAGTCCTATTCTCTTTGAATCGTTGTCCATTTTTCACCTTTCCTTTCAGTAACACTTCACGTATTCAGAGAAAACCTCATCAAAACGGCAAAATCGGGCAGTTCGGAATACAAGCGGTAACACAATCCGAAAAATGTAACACCTTTGAAAATCCCCGAACGGCGTTGCCGGTCGGTGTGTTTCGGCGAATCCGTGCTTGCACGGAATACGCCTTTATCCTGCTTAAATACCTACCCTCGAAAAACTGCCCAATTTGCCGTAACTTCGATTTTTCACACCTTGCCACAAACCGCCTGATTTTGGCTTTTATGCGATTTCGGATACTTTCCCGACTTCTTGTTTAAAAGCCGACACGTGGCAAATGTGGCGAAAGTTTCGCCGATTATTCCTTATTCATAACCTTGCCTTTTACGACTTCAAAATTGCAGTCGATATATGAGAGTTTGTACTCTTTAACTTCACGACTTAGTATATTGAACATTTCCTGTTCCAGATTCAGAGAATTGTATTTCACATCATCATTTAATGTGTCATAGCATATCCATCCTTTGCTGTCGGGAGTGTCCTTTACAAGAATGTCATATCCTATCGTCATACAGTCAGGTGTGGGAAATATTATTGCATTGATTTTTACACAACCTACTGTGAGAGATGCAAATAACTTTTCATGCTTGTCCTTTGGATTTTCGGAAAGTATCTTTCTGACTTCTTGCGTTGATAAATACCTTCTAAAAATATATTTATCTCTAAGTTGCTTTTTCAGTTTCTTTCTCTCATTCACAATTTCATACCTCCCATGCTGAAATCTTCATCATCAAATAAATTCGGCTCACTGTTTTGTTCTTCCATAAATCTATCTGCGCTGTTCTTCACTGCATCTTTAAACACACTGTCATCAAGATTGCAATCATGGTAGCCCTGAAGAACTGTGTAATAGTAATTACTACCGGGCAATCCAAATTTTTGCTTTAAGTCCATAATGTAAACCATAGCAGACAGTTCTTCTCCGTTGTTCATCTTGACAGAAACATCCTGTTTGAAATAGTGCGAGGGATAACCCTCATATCGGTCAAGTCGCATTTCATCAATAGGTTTTATATCCCATACAGCAACGGGAACGGACTTTCCTTTGCAATGTGCGATAGTGGCATATGCTCCGGTCGGCATACCTTTAAACTGCAATTGATAATTTTCTATCACTCCTGTTCCTACAAGAGTTGCAGTTGGACAACGATATGCCATCTGCTTTAAATTCAAGTTGCTTCCATAGGCAACATATAACTTACTCATAATTCTTCCTCCTTACATTCTCATAACTAAACCCGAAGTTTCTTCCTGCTGTTCAGCAGTTTCAACTTCGGGTTCTGAATTTATATTTTCATTTGTACTGTTCTGCAAGACCTCAAGTCTTTTCTGTGCAAGTCTTTCCTTTTGCTTTTCAGCCTGTGCAGGATCTTTCCACGCAATATTGCCGTCAAGATTTTTCAGGAGATGATGACGGGCGGTTTTAAACTCGTCACCGATAAGTCCTAACCTCAACAACCAAGTACGGAAAGTATATTTTTCGTTATCCGATACTGTTTTTGTATGTCGTGCAGACTTTTGAATTAAAGCCTGATGACTTATTGCAAGGCAAAGCTGAATTGCACTTTTCACTTCTCCTGCGTGTAGTGTTGAATTGAACAGGCGAAATTCAATAGTACCCTTACTGAACACGCTGTGCAAATTCAATCCGTGATAACGGCTGTCATCATAGTGTCTGTAACTGTAGTCACCTCCGTCATACCACATTGATTTTAGTTGTTCCATTGAAAGAGGAGGTCGGTTATTGATTTCATCAAGAAATCTTGTATCCATCTTCTGACAGTAATGCTCACGGCTAACATTCACTTTAAGTGACTTATAGAGCAAGTCCTCTTTTGATGCCATAATATTAACTATATTGCGAAGTGTTTTCGGGGTGTGTGTTGATGCGTCTATGTGGCAATGCATACCGCAACTTGAATTAACTCTTGCTCCTGCACCACGAAGTTTTCTGACTAACTCCTGTATAGTTTCAATATCATTGTAATTACAAATGGGTGTGACGAATTCAACAAAGTACAAAGCACTTGCCTGTTCACCTGAACGGTTGGTACATCTAAGGCTCGCATCACGCATAATCTTCCATTGTCTGTTATCATTATCACGGACAGAATATGAATCATAGCAACCTCCGATATGAGTTGCTGTGGTATTAAAATAACCGGCTATCACTTTCGCCGCAGTACTGCGAGTGATGCCGGTCATTTCAATTTCTACACCAAAGTTTTGAGTTTTCAAGTTACCACCTCGGTATTTTCTTCCTGTGGCTTTGGCTTTTTAGGTTTGGGTGGTTTTGCCTGCAATGACTTCATATCAATAAATTCCCTGACATTTGCAGGAACATATTTTGAGTACAAAGTATCAACCGATTTTTCCAGTTCTTCTTTGAAATCAAAATCACGCTGTGACATATACAGCTTGACAGCAGACAGTTTTTCATCATCATACATTATGCTTACGCTTGTTTTCTTCATTTTGATTTTACCTCCACATATTTGATATTTGGTATCTTCATCCACTTAGTCCAGCCACGATTTTTAAGCTGTGTTTTCACAACTCCGTAGGCTGTGCCTTGTGCTTCTATTACTTCTCCGTTGCCGACATACACACCTATGTGACCGTCCATCCATACAGCAAGTCCGGGTATATCGGGCATAGTTGAGATTGCTCCGCCTTCTTTAACATTGTTCCGGATTGTATTCGCACCGCAATCAGTAAAGCCGTTTGAACCGACTGTTATCTGATCGCTGTCAGCATTGTACCAAGCGTATGATTTAATCAGTCCTATGCAATCAACAACTCGTTTGCCGAGCCACTTTTCACCGACCTGTCGCATTTCACTGCCTGCCTCGTTGTTGCCGGGATACAGACTTGCCTGTTGGTCAAGATACTGCTTTGTACAAACTTGTCCGTAACCGCCGTAAACATAACCCCAGCCATTTTTGTATGCGTTCTCGCACCACTTGACAAGGTCGAGATTGTTCTTCGTGGTCTTGTCAGTAAAGCCTGCGGTACTGATTTCCGCACCCTTGATTGACTGCATCATCTTTTGGAACTCGTCATACTTTATCTCCGTTCCGAATTTCTGATTGACGGTTTTTATCAAATCCTCATCAGACTGATTCTTCTTGAAACAGGATACAAAGTTTTTTACAAAGTCCTCATCCTCTGATTTATCGGACAGAGAAAACAGATAGATAACCTCTGCCTGTGTGTTATAGTCGGACAACTTTTTATTTTTCAGTTGATTTTCAACCTCTGTCATTGTGTCGTTAATAAGCTGTAGATTTTCCATCTGCTCGGCTGAAATGTTTTCTTGTATAGACTGATTGAGTTTGTCGGTATCAATATCCATACTTCCGTTGAAAACGGAAACAACAGCAACAATCGGCATAACCACAATTATGATTATGCCGATTACTATACCGCCTATTGTTTTTATTACTTTTTTATCTGTTAGCAGAGCAACTGCTATTTTCTTCAGTGCCGCACCTATGGTTGCACTCATTAAAATTCACCTCCGTAATAAAAAAAGCCAACTGATTAGTAACTCAGTTAGCTTTTAAAGTTATTTATATTTATAAGCGTTATAAAAGGAAAATAATGTTGCTATCATCTATTGTATTTACATTTTGTTCCTAATAGAATCAAGTTGCCTTACAATATTTACTAATGCATTTTCACTTTCTGTTAAATTGGAATTTTTATTATCCGTATAACCCATCATATGTGCATATTGAGTTACAAGCATATACTTCTCTTCAAATTTGCGTTTTTCCTTTTCAAATGATGAATATGAAATAATAACTTCATAATTTTGTTTACATGTATGTTTCCATTCTTCTAATACTATAAATTGAATAGATTGATTAGGTGCAAGCATACAACCATCAAGTTTAATTTCTTTATCACCATCTCTTACTAATTTTAAAGTTGGCAACACAGAAAAACTATTAATTATTGCTCCAGTTTTACCATAGTTTTTTATTTTTAAATAAAAACATCTATCACGTGGATCTTTCACCAAATTTGCAATGATATATGGTCTACTCTCTTCTAATCTTGCAGTTTTCATTTCATTTATAGATTTTCTATTCATTATTACAATAATAACTGTAGCAACGACATATACAAATGTCAGAACACACATTATAAATCCTTGATTTTGATTCATCCAAGTAATCATTTTTTACCTCCAAGACGTCTTTTGTTTTCATATAGAAGGAAATTATCAATATCTCGTGGAGAACATTTTTCCCCATATTTTTCAAAAATATATTTCCTTAGTTGCATTGCCCTCATACAAAAATCTACATATACTTCATCACCCTCTAATAATATTTCTTTTCTCTCTTTATGGACAAATCTAGTTATACTTCCGGCAGCACGACTATCATATATAAAAAAGTGATTTGGCAGATGAAAATGTAAATATTTTGATGCTAAAGAATGCTTTTCTAATTTTGTGATTTCAGTAATTTGATTAACTAAGAATTTGTGTACATATAAAATCTCTTGTAAATTATCAAGAGAAACTTCTGTGGTAGATTTTAAATATTTTAATTTATCATCTAATTCAACACCAAATTGCAAAAAATGAGGTGCAACAACATCCGAATAAAAATCATCGGATGGCACCGATTTTTCTTTTATTCTTTCAATTGCTGCTGCATAACTTCTTCCAATTAACCATATTTTACCTATAATTACATTCTCGTTTGTATGACTAGGATTTTTTAAACACATATCATATAGAATTTGGTTACCAAAACTCCAATAATCATAGTCTTGTGTTCTAAAATTTTCATAAACACTATTTGTATATGCTTCTAAAACTTTCATATAAGTCACCATAATAATTATAGCATTAATAAAAACTTTTGTAAATCACCTACCGCCTGCACTGCCGAAAATCTCGGCTTTGTATTCAGGAGCCTGAACAAGTAACAGATAACGCTCATTTCCACACCTATACAGGCAAGTGCCACGCTCACCGAATTTGATTAGGGCGTACTCGTTTGGTTCTACCATTAGCGCATCTTCAAAGTCCTTCGGATTGATATTGCCGGGGAAAAATAAGAAGTGATGAGTAGGAATTGAGAACAGGGGTTTTGTGTACTCCTTAACGCTGGGAATCAGAAAATCGTCAATGTTCTGACTTGCAAGAATTACAGACGAATCCTTTTTACGCACACGCTTCATTGCGTTTCGGATATACTCAATGGCAGTTGGGTTTGAAAGAAAAAGATACATTTCATCTATTGATGCAACTGTGTTTCCCTCTCCAAGGAGCTTGTTGCTCATATATGAGAGAATATTAAAAAGCATAGCGTCTTTTAGTCTTTTGTTTGTATCGAGTAACCCTTTAACTCCGAAACACAAAAAACTGTCATCTGTGATGTTTGTATGACCGTTAAAGTATTTGCTTTCAGAACCTACACACATACTGTGAATACCCAAACAAACCTCCTGCAAAACTTCTTCTGTGTAGAGGTACTTTCTCTTGCGGTCGTAGGTCATATATTCTTCTTCACATAAGTCGTAAAAGTCACTCATTACGGGAAAGTCTGACGGTTTCTTTGTGCTGTAATTCGTTGAGTCTGTAATGCCGAATCTTGCATATAGCTTCATCAGCAGAATTTCAATGGTATCAAGCTGAACATCCGTAAAGTCCTTGTAGGCTCTGAAAAAGTCCTTTAAAAAAGCAATGTGTTGTGACAATCGGGTAACTTTGTTAAACGCATCAGGCGCATCTTTGTCAATATCACCTTGACCTGTATTCCAAGCCTTAGGTTCAAGAGGGTTTATCTTGTATCTGCCGGACATAAAGTCAATGTAACAACCGCCAAGTGAGTCGGTAAGGTTTTCATACTCTGATTCAGGGTCAAGACAAACAATTTTCTTTCCACTTTCACGAATGTTTGTGAGAATGAGTTTCAACAAATAACTTTTTCCTTGCCCTGAGTTGCCAAGAATGAGGATATTTGAATTTGTCTTGTCCTCTGTTCGTCTGTCAAAGTCAACAAGAATATTCGTGCCGTATTTATCTCGTCCGATATATAAGCCGTTGGGGTCTGTCTTACCTGAGAAGTTAAAAGGGAACAGATTTGCAACAGAGCTTGCCGGCAACACTCTTTCATAAAGACTGCCGAATTGATTTGAACCTACGGGTAGAGCAGACAAGAAACCTTCCTTTTGACGAAGTGTAAGTCTGTCAACCACAATATTTGACCGGGTAAGCTCCATTGCAATATCGGTTTGAAGTTCCTTTAGTTTCTGTTTGCTCTTGGCTTTCAATTCTATAAATACCGAACAATGCAAAAGAGGTTCTTTGTTCTTGTGCATATTTGCAATGAGGGTAACAACATCCTGCAGATTGCCCTGTGCCTCAATGGTTTCGTTTACATCATTACCGCTTGATTTCAGTTTGTTTTTGCGTGTGGCGTTCTGTATGATTTTTCTCTGCTCCATACTTTCCACAAGTCTGTGATAAATGCGAAGCGTTACACAATTTCTGTCGGCAAGCTGAGAAAGTATTGCCTGTTCTTCCGTTGAGGTTGGATATTCACGCACCGCCCACACACTGCGATATGAGTCCCCAACAATGTAGTGATCGGTAAAGAACTTTATTGTTGACGGCAGAATCATATCAAAGAAATCTTTAGTGTAAATCTCCTCTGCCTGCTGTGGTGTAAGCACCTTTGGTTTTCTTTTAAACAGTCCCATTTTTACCTCCTTAGTTTCGTACCGCCAATACAAGTATGCGGTCATCCTGATTGTTGCCGTAACAGGTTGACAGCGTTAATATCTGCTGACCGTATTTTGGTGCGATACCTGTTTCATAAATAGATTTTTCTTTTGCGTATTCAACCAAAGAGTTGTACCTCTTTTCTGTAAGCGCTGATGTAAACCTGTACCATTCATCATCAGACTTAACTTTCAGAACAGCAAAGACGGTATATGCAGATACACCGCCTTTTGTTTCAAGCGCAACTGCTTTGTGTTCATCTCTGTATGAAGAGCTTGTATAGTTGCAAAGCTCGGCAAACATTGTGCCGTTGTTCATATGGTGTCCGTAGATTATGAGGTTTGTGCTGTCGGTTGAACATCTGCTATCCAAAAAAGGCACACCGCTAAGGCTGTATTCACCGTAAAAGTTTTTATTCAGATACTTTTGCGGATTATCGGGTGTGTGCATAACAGGATAGTTTATGTTTGTGCCTGTTATGCTTACCCAACCGAAGCAATCAGAATTCATTGAAGTGAGTTCTGATATTGAATGTGGCTGATAGTCAGTTGTGTAATACATAGGTTGTTCAGATTGGACTTCATTATCTGAATCACTGACTTTTAATAAATTCGGCTTTCTAACTATTTCTTCAAGAGTTGCATCTGTTGTTTCCTCAGTAACGATTTCTGCAAGCTGTCTGAATTCTTCTTTTTCTTTGTTTTCGGTGTAAAGCTGTGAGAACACCGAAATAAGACAGGTAATTAAAATTGCAGAAAATATACCTATAACAATTCCCATTTGGATTTTCCCTTTATGCTTCTTCATTTTCAGCCTCCGAAATATATTGTTCGCCGTCATAGTCGGGAATAAGGTCACCGTTCATACTTGCATCAAAGTAGATTGCAAGAAAACGCTTGATGTCACCTTTGCTCATTCGTGTTACCTCAAAGCCTTGGTCTGCAATGATTTTTTCAACTCTGTTTGCTTTCTGCAACACATTTTCCGACTTTGCAGATTTGCACCTTGCAATGAACAAAAACTGTCTTGCAGTTGAAGTTTCCGTCTGAATACTGTCGAGAAATTTCAAATCCTTGTTCAGAATTCTTCTGACTTTTTCATTGCTTTCTTCTTCAATTCGGTCTTTGATATAGCTTTTGTTTGTGTCAAAACATTCGCAGGAATCGGTACAGGTTATCTCAATATCAGGCACAGCAGAAAGAATCATCATAAGGTGACGAATCTTGATTTCAATGTTGATGTGTGACAACACAGAAATATTTGTAGGCTGTACCATAAAGAAAACAAGCTCGTCTTTACCAACCTTTAAGCCGTTTTTGGTAAAGGTCTTTATACCGATTAAGTCCTGCGTTGATTTGCCCTTTCTCTTTGTTTTCTTCATTTACTTTTCTCTCCTTTCTGCCCATCTAAATTCTTGTTGTGTTGAAATAAAATACTTCACAGCATAGCGGATAAAATCAAGAATTGTTGTATCTTCAAGTCGGATTGAGAAAAATCCGAAGCAGAGTGTTACTGCAAGCGGTACTATTATCCTCGTCTGTGCAAGTATAAGGATTGATAATAAAAGCGCTATGCTCATTATTGCAAAATCTCTCAAACTCCACAGCCATAAGTTGGCTGTGGCTTTTAAGTTTTTCGGATATAAATATGTGGTCATTTAATTCTCCTCATTTCGTAGCTCTCGCTACACTTCTTGTTAGGTTTACTGCTGTTGTAGTTGCGTGAACAATACTTGTCATATTCACCTTTACAGATGAATCAAGACCAAACTGCTGTGCTATTCTCGGTACTTCGTTTGCCGACAGCATAATGCCTAACCCCAACAACATATTACCGGGAAATGTGAGAAGTCCGAGGAACAACAGAGTTGTCTGCAAAAAGGCTGTAAGACAAAGGGCAGCAATCTGTTTCATCCACTGATTAAAACCGTCTGTATATCCTCTGGGAACACTGAACATATACAGTGAACCTACCACCATTTGAATCAAAAGTATTCCGCCTCTCTTTATATTTGCGAAAAAGATCTTAATAACGCAATAAGCAAAGGCTATCATACATAACAGATTCAGTAACCCAAATGTTGTCTGTGTTGATACTGCAAAACAGCCTTCTAAAACGCTTGTGCTTTGTCCCGACAAATTGAGGCTTTGCTGTCCTGCCATTATAGATGACAGATCCTTTGAAAATGTGTTTTGCAGGCTGATACAGAATTTGTACAGCTCCACAGGCACAACACCAAAAAGAGAACAGGCAAAGAAGCCTTTTAGAACATTGATTGCAGTTGTCTTAATGTTGGCCCTGCCGTTTTGGTATTCTATTGCTACATCAAATACGGCAACTACCGTGCCTGCAACAAACAAACCCCAGCCGAACAGGGTAAATAAATTGATTGTTGCCTGAACCCATTCAAGGTCGAAAATATCTGCACCCATATTGCCCATCATTGTGAAGAAGTCAGCCACGGCATTGTAAATGGTTTCATAAAACCACTGAAGCATTGTGTTCCATATTGCGTTTGAGATTTGTTCACCGAGAAAGTCAAATGTACTGCCGATAGCATCGCCTATTCCTCCGATAAAATCTCCTAACCAATCAAACATTTAATTCCCTCTTTTCTATCCCAGTACTGTCCAGATATACAGAGGAGCGGTCAACGAAAATACAAGACAACCGAAAAGGATTGCAGGTGCAGTAAATTCAAACTGACCGTGTTTGCGATAGTCCATATACGCTGTTGCAAGTTTGACAAAGAACAGAATTGCAAGAATCATATCCACAGCAGGGAATACTACATTATTAACTACATTTTTGATTTGTGTTTGAGCCGCCGTCCAAGTGCTTTCGATTGCACTTGAAACATCACCTGCGGCGAATACCGTTACTGCCGATATTGCAAACAAAGCAGCAACAACGGCAACAGTCAGAAAAATCTTTAAAAGTTTTATTCTATTACTTTTTACTTTCATTTAGATAACCTCCGTTTTCTTCAATTCCTTTTCCGATATATATTTCACCTTGATATTAAGCTTCTCGGCAAAGATAATTTCCTTTTTCATACCCTCGGTTATTTCATCACCGAACACCCATACTTCATCACATACCCACAGCAGAGAGAGACCTGCCTGCATACCGAGTTTTCTTTCATCGGGAATTTCATCATTTAGAACAAGGGCGTAAAAATGCGGTATGACAGGAGCCATACCGCACTTAAATATATATCGGGCATATCGTTTTGCGTTTTCAATGTTTCCGGAAATGTTGCCACTCAGTGGTGAACATATATATGCCCTTCGCATTATTCATCATCCTCGTCTTTCTTTTTGATTTTGATAATTACAACAGATACAAGTCCCCCCAAGGCTACTGCGCCAAGTCCAATCCAAAAGCCGATATTTGAGTTATCGCCCGTCTGTGGCTTTTCAGGTTCAGGCTGTGGGTGAATTGTAACGGTCTGATTCTCGTCATCAATATCTGTGTGTGTGGCAATTTCTACATCTTCACTGTACAGAGATTCAAAGACGACAATATCGGTTTCTTTTGTAACAGCAGAGCCGTCAAAGGTGAAAGACACAGTTACTTCACCGTTTGATGTTTCGGGAGTGAATGTTGCTTCAGAGGTAATTTCTTCATCGTCAACTACAAACGGCTTTCCTGTTTTCTTATCCATTAAAACACCTTTTAAGGTGTATTCCTTGTTAGGCACAAGATGTTTGAAACTTACAATATCATCAATGGTAACTGTTTCTCCTGCTGTGACTTCCTTTTCACCACCAACGGTTGCCGTGGTTTTCAGTTCGGGGATTTTATCGTTTTCTACTGTGATTTCAATTACTTCTTCATTCTTTGATACAGTTACAGAATAGGTTTCAGCGTTTGGCAGATAACCCTCGGCAGGCTTTAATTCACATACAGTATACTGACCGTAAGGAATATTGAAAAATTCAAACACACCGTTCTCATCTGATTTTGCTGTGAGGATTGAGTTTTCTTCCGTAAACTCTGTTTCATCAGTGCTAAATAAACCGAACAACGCACCACTAATATTTTCGCCTGTTTCACGGTCAATCTTCAAGCCTTTGATTGTTCCGTAAGCAAATTCATTTCTAATTGGTTCTCCGTTGTTTACTGTAATATTTACAGTTGCAATATTCTGCCCTACGTATTCAAACACAACGGGATATTTCTCATCAGAGAGAATATAATGAATGTCCGTTTTTATTTCCTTAACATAGTAACCGCCAAACGGAAGATCTGTTGCAAAAGTTGCCTTACCGTTCTCATCACAAGTGATGATTTCAACAAGTCCGTCCTTTGGAATAACCGTTCCGTTTGATGCTTTAATATCCTCATCGGCATAAAGTCCGAAAGAAACACTTTTTATTTCATCGCCATTACCGATACCAAAAGTTTCATCCTTTTCAAGCACTTTTAAAAGGTCGATTTCCACCTTCTGTCTTTCGTTTACAAATGAAGTTGATGTGTTTGTAACCTTTTCGTTCTGTCCTGCATAGGTGAGTTCAATATGATTTACTGTCTTGTTCAGAACAGTTCCGTTAGGAGCGACGGTTTCTACAACACGATATTTACCGAGGTAAAGTTCGTTACTTGTTGCTGTACCTTTTTCGTTTGTTTTCAGCGTTGCAACAAGCGTATCCTTCTTCACTCTTACTGTACCGTCAGGAGTTGTAATATCCTCGTCTGCGTAGATTTCAAATACAGAATTTGCTAAACCGCTGACAGAGTATTCCGGCTGATAGATTACTATTTCTTCACCTGATGAAGTTACATTTGAGAAAATCTCGCCTGTCTTTTCAACTGTGATCGTGCCTTTCTGCGGTGTGTTTTTCTTCTCTGTTTTTACGATTGTAATGCCGTTTTCTTCACTTGTGTTTTCTGCTGTAATATCAAAATACACAGGAGTGCTGTCAAGGATATATCCGTATGGAGCCTGAACCTCTACTATGGAATATCCTTTTCCATATGGTAGAGTTTCGGGTGTGATAAGACAGCCTTCTTCATTTGTATAGAAAGTATCAATCTTTGTAACAGTTGGGTAAGTATATTTCATAGTTACAAGCTCGCCCTTTGGATTGTAAATCTGAAAGCCTGCGCCTGCATATGGAATCTGCTTACCTGTTTCAGAATCCACCTTTACTATCTTTACATAACTTTCAAGACCTGCGTTATTAATTAAATATTTATAGGTCTTGCCGTTTTCATTTATGAATACATCAAAGTCCTTTATGAACTCCGTTCCGTCCCAACCTTTGGTCTGATGAACAGTGTATGTGCCGTATGGTAAATCTTTAGTTTCTGTAAAGCCGTATTCATCACATACAAGGGTATCTCTTTCCGTTTCTTTTGCTTTACTGTAACTGCCTGACGACTTGAGATACACCTGAAATTCCGCACCCTTTTCGGGAGTTTCTATTTTTGTACTTCCGTCATCGGTATGCTTGATGATAGAGATTTTTCCCTTTGTAATGTCTTCGGTAACACCCATTGAAATTGAGTTGTTTTCTACTGTGTAATTCTTTGATTCTGCGCCGATATGGTATTCGGTTTCATCAAGCAGATAACCCTCGCTTGGCTCAATTTCTTTCAAAGTCCAGTTATCACCGCATACATAGTACGAGGTTGTGAAACTTCCGTTTTGGTCTGTGGTATATTTATCTACAAGTTTTCCGTTATTGTAGATGCCGTAAACTGCACCTGCAAGTGTAGCGTTTCCCTGTGCTATTTTTGTTTCGGCATCGGTTTTGATGACAGTCAAATTCCACTTTTTAAGGACATTTGCAAATGAAACTGTGACAGTTTTGCCTGACTCCACCTTAACAGTTTTACTGTTCTGTTTTGCATATTTTCCCTCTGTGTTTTCGGTTACTGTGTAAGTACCGGGTGCAAGGTCTGTTAATTCAAATTCACCCTTTGAGTTTGTTTTTACGGTCTTGTTAAAGTTTTCTCCCTTAACTGTAAACTCAATATTTGCAACATTTCCGTCCTCGGAGGTTTTAACAAGTTTCAGATTACCTGAGCTTGTCTTTACTTTGAAATATGCTCTTATCGGGTCTGCATCATTTTCAACACCTGTGATTACATCCTGCAAACTTGCATCACCATACGGAACAAGCACAGTTTTGCCAACATCCGGCATTGACTTTGCAGAGTTAAAGGTTACTGCATCATTTACTGCTGAAGTTGAGGTTAACGTCAATTTATTTCCCGATTTTGTGGCTGTAATTCCGTTTGTTGTTTTGAAAGTAAACTCATCAAGAATTTTGTTGCTATCAGTAAGTGTAACAGAATATTTTCCATCACTATACTTCATTTCATAGGTTTCTGCCTTTGATGCGATTGCTGATGCAAAGCTTGGAACAGTTGAATAGTTTGCAAGGTTTTTTGAAATTGCATTGTAAACCGACTTAACACCCGGGTTTGCACCGCCTGCACAAATGCCGTCTATATATTTTGTGTTGGTGCATTTGTAACCGTCATTTGTACTTCTACAACCTGACACAAACTCCCAAACAATGAGCTGTGTTGCAATCCATTTCTGATCTTCTGTACCGCTTAAATTCTTTCCCGAACCGGGTTTACCATACAGCAGAGCAAGGTTAATTGCTTTCTGCTTTGCAGTACCTAAATTTTTCCACACAGTCGAACCATTTTCCGTCAATGAATTGCCTGCAAAAAGGCTGTGACCGGGTTCAATGCAGTAGGCTTCTTTTCCGTCTGCAAAAATCTTGCACAGTTCTTCGCCGGGAGTTCCGACCGTGTAACCATCGCTGACAGTTGTCTGCTGAAATTTGATTGTATTGCCCGTGCTGTCATAACAATAATCAAAAGTGATTGTAACCTTATCACCGCTTGCCGCACTTACGGGGAGAGTAAACATTGTGCTAAATGCGATGAGAACAACAAGTAGTATTGCCATTATTCTTGTAAATTTCTTGTTTTTGATTAAGTTCGTCATATTAAAAATCCTTTCATAAAAAATATGGGGCAAGATTTTACCCTTGCCCCGATTGATGTTTATTCTGTTTTTAATCAATCATAAGTTCATCATCTGCCTTTCATCGTAATCTTCATCTATATCATCAGACTGCTCACTGCTGTCTGTGATATTGACATACTCGCCGATAATGTTCAGTGCTTCGCAATAACTGCCCGAGCTCGTAACACGACTGCACATTTCTTTTGCCTCGTCAGCCATACCATTTTGTTTCAATGTATGACTTGCAATTCCCATCAGATTGAAAATATTGCCGTCCTGACCTATCAATTCACAGTCGGGTTTGACCTTTTCAGCTTTGTTCTGCTCAGGTTCAAAACCGCCCAGCTTGTTATCCACATAGTCGGAAAGCCAAGTTCCGGCAAAGGCTGTATATGACTGCAATCGCCACATTGACAGCTTGCCGACATCAAGGTGAACATTATCAAATGGATAGAGAATGCAGGTAACCCCATCATTTTGAAACACAGACACATCATCAAATTTTGTGTCATCAAGGAGTATTCCGTTTTCTGTGAGAATATCATTTATACCGTCAACCCATTCCTTTACTTCACCTCCGCAACCTTGGAGGATTAGTCCTTCCTTGTTATTCATCTTTTTTAAATCATTTGCTGTAATGTTTTTGATTTCCATATATATTTCCTTTCATATAAAAATAGCACCCACAATTAAGTGAGTGCTGAAAAAATTGGCTGTCGGGACACCCGACTAACAATAGACCACATATATTTTGTTGCTTTCTGCTACTACATTAAATGACAGGTCACTTGGAACTATGCCATCATTTTTGTAGTAGTATGCCACATACTCTATATCGGCATAACAGTATGCCGTCAGCTCAGAAGTGCTGTCATAGTATGATGCATTTGTAGGTGAGAACCAACTTGCGTTGCCTGTGTTAAGAGAAGTATCATATTTCATACCAAGCTGTTTGCCGTAGCTTATGGCTGAATTTACAGCAGAAGTTACATCAACACTTTTCTTCTCTATGGGTGGTTGTGTTATCTTTTCGGTTGGTTTCTCTGTTGCTTTTTGAGCATGTTTTTCTTTGGTTGCTTCGGTTTTCTGCTCCGTATCTTTTGATATTGAATCCTGTTTTGCTTGAGTCGGTTCAGTTGCCGAAACAATCGCCGAATTTTGCCCACTGTCGACTTTTTCTTTGGATTTGGTATCCGTTTTCGAAGGTTTTGTTTCCTGCGATACTGTGGGTTTTACCGTAATTTCTGCTGTTTCTTTAGTTTCAATTTGATTTGTTGTACTGATTACAGAAGTTGTATCAGATACAGAAACATCCGCAGTTTTTGAAACTACGGATGCCTTAATATCATTATTTACTTTTTCTTCTGCTGTACAAGCTGTGAATGTTCCTGCCGCTAAAATCAATGTAAACATAATTGCGATTTTCTTTTTCATACTATCGCCTTCCTTTCAAGCAACAAGTATATCCAAAGATTTTGAAATGTCCAGAGATAATTCACTTATTTTCCAACATTATTCCTTTCATGTTGCTAGTTTTTAATGCCCCAATATGAACAACAGCATTATCACTTTCTTTTCTTATACGCATGTTATTAAGTTGTTCTTCTGAAAAATCTTTTATAACAATGCAACAATCAACAGCAGATCGCTTACCTTTACTTTTTACTATACTGAGATTTTTTTCATAGTCTTCGGGATAGTTAATATAAAACCAACATAAATTTTTTTCTTTTCTATATAACGCTTCTTTTCCCGGCAACACACCATCTTTCAAAATATTGCTCATATTTTCAGAAAAAGTAAAGTGTATAAGACCAAATTGAATTATATCTCTTTTATCCTGATAACTTAATAGTGACCTCGGTGTATGGTACAAAAATCCCATCGCAATAAGTTTACTTTTCAAAGATTCGAATACTGTCTTCTTCATAATTAATATACCTTCTTTTAAAATAGAAATTTAATATATTAATTATACAACAGAAAAGCAATAATTCAAATATCGCTTACATCCTTTGCGTAAAGTTCTCCTGCTCATCTTCCGACATATTCTCAGTTTCTGACTCTGCCTGCTGTTCGTCGAGTGACTGATGATATGCTTCCTTAACCTTGTTGTTTAGTAAAGTCCTGGCTTCTTTGGAAATTGGGTGGGCAATCTCGTTGAAATGTTTTTCACCGTTATAATCAACATATACATTTGCAGGCATAGCAACAAACAGACCCTTTGCTGAATTCATAATTCTTACGCCGTGAACAACTACAGCACCACCGATTGTGACGCTGGCAAAGGCTTTTGTTTTGCTTTCTTCAAGACTTATGATCTTGTCAATTTTCACCTTGATATATGGCAGTTTCTTTTTCTGATTGTTATTTTTGTTTCCTTTGAAATTTGTATTCTGTGCCATTATAAATTCACCTCCGATTTAGTGTTTCTGTTTTTCTGCCCACAGCAAAGAAAGATGCACAAGTGCGTCCCTCTGTTCTTCTTCGGAAAGACTGTCGAGGAAATCTTCAAGGGTGATATTTTCTTCAAAATTGCCCTCAAACTCATCTAAATATTCATTACAGTTATCGCAGATTTTCTCTTTACGCACAACTACCGAATCGTCATCAAGCTTTGTAAATGACAACACATCGTTGCATCTGAATCCGATTTGCTGACGGATTTCATATGGAATTGTAATTCTTCCTCTTTTGCCGAGAAACCTATACAATTTCATCATTTCTCATTCTCACTTCCTTCAAATTCATGCTTTTCTCTGCACTCATCACAAATGCAGTCGCAGTCACATACTTCATCTTTGCATCTTTCAAGAATAATTAAGCCATCTGCGGCTGTAATCTTGATAATCGAACCTGATATGATGCCTGATACAATTAATGAATCAAGCGGTATACTGATATATACTCTATTTTCCATGGTAAACAACATTCTCCTTTATAATTTTATTCACTTCTCTTGTTTGGTTTGTATCAAAAAAGTTGAGTTGATACGGCTTTGACCGTTCACGCTCACGCATATCATAATTTGATATTATAATTTCGTGGAATTCCTCTCCCGGTTTATACTTTTGAGCCATACTGTGAACTCTCGTAAACCTCAAAAAGTAACATCCTTTATACAAGTTTCTGCTTTCTTCACAATCGTTATATGAAAGCAGGAATTTACCTTTGATTCCGAAAAGAGTATCACGAAGTCGCAAATGGTCATCCCAATTAAAACCACAAGAATAAAAGTGTTCAGTTTTAATGTAGGGAGGATCACAATAAAAGAAAGTATCTTTTCGGTCATAATGGTTTATCAGCGTTTGAAAGTCCTGATTTTCAATTACCACATTTGACATTCTCACACTTACATCTTCTATCAACCTAAATAGACTTCGTATAGAAAAGGGTTGACAGGCAAAAGATTTTCCACTGCTTGAATAACTGTATCGCAGTAATTTTAGAAACATAACTGCTCTGCGAATATCATAATCCGTTGCAGATTTACTAAATAGCTCTATAATTTCTTTAGCTTGAGGTTTAGGTAACATTATTTTAGTAAGTTCTGTTTCCTCGTCAATAAAGTCGTTTCTAAAATTTTTGTGCTTAAAAAAGTCTTTGAGTACATTAAAATCATCCCTTGAATTAAGAGGATAGAACCCAAGTTCTTTTAAAAAAGCCATTGGTCTTTCCTTTATACAATGAAACAAATTTACAAGGTCTTGATTGTAATCGTTGTAAACCTCAAATTTGTCCGGCTTTGATTTACCAAGCATTACTGCTCCTGAACCACCAAAAGGTTCAACATATCGGTAGTATTCCAATGGAATAACCTGATAAATAATAGGTAATATTGAAGTCTTATTACCTACCCATGTTACGGGTGTTTTGATATTATCCACCTCCTGTGGCAATATCAATCGCCCCGAAACAACAAAAGCCGTTGATTAAGTTTTTAACTCAACCAACGGCTTATATCTGAAAACCAATATCAGTCGTTTGGAACGATTGATATCAGTTGTTATTTTTATTCTGCTTTACTGTTTTCGTTGACCTGTTTAATTATCTTTCCTATTTCTGATATTACATTCACTGTAACAGCATTCCCAGCTTGTTTGTATAGCTGTGAATCTGATATTCCTGTTGCAAACACTTTATCAAACTGCTCATCTGTAAAGCCTTGTAATCTCCAACACTCTCTCGGAGTCAGCTTTCTTATTCTGCCGATATGAATTTTCTTTTCCTTATCCACAAATACAACAAGAGGATGTTCCTCATCATCTGTAAGGTTGTATTCTTCTATGAACACTGCAGAATGTTCTCCTTTTCTGTTGCTGATATCGGATGCGTGACGGGCTGTAATACACCTTGCAATTTCGGTCATTTTAGGGTCAGGGTTCATATCAATAAAGTAATATGCCTGAGTTTGGGATGTTGTAAGCGTGTGTGCAACTTGGTTTCCAACCCGACCACGCCTTGAATTTTGACCGAGATATGCAGTATCTATACTGTCACCGGGATAGGCAATTTGGTATCCGTCCTTGGTATTTACCTTTATCGGAAGTCCAAATTCCTCTATGCTATACAGACCTGTTCTGCCACCAAAGCCACCGGCATTACTTGTTAATGTAATACTTGTTCCTTCTGAGGAATATATGCGGTCACCTTCTTTGCCCGGGTATCTTTGTACAGTAGTTTTAGGATTTGTCTGCGTGAAAGATAATACTTGTCCGGCACATTTTTCTCTATGAAATCCGATAATATACAATCTTTTTCTGGATTGCGGAACTCCGAAATTTTTGCTGTTAAGCACTTGCCATACGACATCATACCCCAATTCGTCCAACGAACTGAGGATTGTTTTAAATGTCCTGCCTTTGTTATGACTAAGGAGTCCGGGTACATTTTCAAGGAACAGATACTTAGGCCTTTTAACGGAAGCAATTCTTGCAATCTCAAAGAACAGCGTTCCTCTGGTATCTTCAAATCCTTTCCTTTGTCCGGCAATTGAAAAAGACTGACAAGGAAATCCTCCCGTAATAAGGTCGATATGGGGTAACTGTTCGGGTATGATTTTTCTTGCATCTTCAAAGTAAAGTTCGCCTCCTGTATCATACATTGCTTCATATGCCTGCTTTGCATATTTGTCGATTTCACAATATCCTACGCATTCAAAACCGCCGATGGCTTCAAGACCTGAACGGAAACCGCCTATACCGGCAAACATATCAAAAAATTTGATTGTCATAAATCTTCATACCTTTGAAGATTCGTTTAATAATCACCTCACTGTTTCATAATAATTCCGTTATCTTCATCAAGCGATTCTTCTTCAACTGCTGATGAATATTGGTTTTCAGCTTCAATTTCTTCCTGCGAAAGTTTTCTGAATACATCTTCGCCGGGAACAACACCAAGAGAACGACCGTTGTCCCAATCAGGAAAAATCGTATCCATATCATCTACGGCTCGAACTGTACCTCTTGTACCGGATGGCACAGGAGAGTATGGGTCGTTCATACAGATAAGCTCAATTCGTATACCGGGTGGATACATCTGCTTAACGCTTTCAGCAATTCTGCGCTTTCTATCAAATTTATTCAAGTTTATTACCTCCATAATTAAATTCGTAATCTTGTTGAATTTAAGTAGGACTTCTGATTTTTGTTTTCATATGTCTAACCTCCGTTATTAAATTTTTTGTTGTCATCAGATTTGATGTCTTTTCTTTTATGACTACTTTCATTATTAGAAAAGTAATCGTTTCGCCTATCAAAGTTAGGCTTTTGTTTCATTTCTTTTTCAAACTTTCTCAGTTCAGGTGTGTCTGTAAAATACATTAAAATCTTCCTTTCTTTGTAAAATAAAAAAAGCAACCGTCTTAATCTAAATTAAAACGATTGCAATAAAAAAAGAGCCGAAATTATATTTCTATAAAATCGGCACTATTAATGATATTATTAAATTGTATTTTCGAGGGTTCAAATCTCCAAAAGTGGGAAAAGGGTAAAAAAACATCTACGGTTATGTCTTTAAAAATCACTGGAGATATAACAAAAAAAGCCCGATAAAATCGGACTTTTTTGCGGTTACATCTTTTTTGCACAACCATTATGGTGGGAGAAGATGGATTCGAACCATCGAAGCGAAACGCAACAGATTTACAGTCTGCCCCCTTTGGCCACTCGGGAATTCTCCCCTATCAAGTTTTTCAAAAATCAAAGCCTACTGCCTAAACAGTAGGCTTCAATGGAGCTGGTGGACGGACTTGAACCCCCGACCTGCTGATTACAAATCAGCTGCTCTACCAACTGAGCTACACCAGCGAATTTAGCTTTCGCTCTTGCATTCACTCTTTAATTTCGAGTGCTTATATAATATATCACATTCTTCATCATTTGTCAACACTTTTTTCAAATTTTTTTAATTTTTTTGAAGCATTTTCATTTTTTGAAGATGTCCTCGAATGAGTCAGCTTGACTATTATATCATCCCCAACCCTATTCGTCAAGGGTTTTTGCAAAAAAAATTTTCATTGTATTTTTCAACAAAATATCCTATGAATTTTTTGTCGCTCCGTTGCTAAATTACAAACCTTTCGGTTTACAGCTAAATTAAATTCACTTTTTGCTGTCCGTCAGGACAATTTAGCTATCTACAGGATAATTTAGCTGAAAAAAGCACGCCCCCGTAGGGTGTCACACTTTCATCTTATCACTACTTCTGCCCGAAGTACTTTGTACAGACCTAAACTTTCCGCCTCGCTTGTTGCGTCCTGTGCACAGCTATGCCTCCATAAACGCTCCTCCCTAAAAATGCCCCACAGGGGCATTTTCTTGACGGTCGGCTTCAAATCCCTTCGGATTCTAAACAGACCAAAAAAAGACACCCCGTAGGGTGTCACACTTTCATCTTATCACTACTTCTGCCCGAAGTGCTTTGTACAGACCTAAACTTTCCGCCTCGCTTGTTGCGTCCTGTGCACAGCTATGCCTCCATAAACGCTCCTCCCTAAAAATGCCCCACAGGGGCATTTTCTTGACGGTCGGCTTCAAATCCCTTCGGATTCTAAGCAGGCCAAAAAAAGACACCCCGTAGGGTGTCCTTTTTTGGCCTGCCCGAAGGGATTTGAACCCCCATTCTCCGGAATCGGAATCCGTTGCGTTATCCAATTGCGCCACGGGCAGATGTATGCGGCAGGGTATTTTGCCTGCCGTTTTTTCATTTTTAATTCGCATAATCTTTTATCTGAAAATCAACTGCAAAAACTGCTGTGCAACAGTCTTTAGCTTATATTATGCGGTTATTATACAACAATTTTTTACTTTAAGCAAGGGAAATTTGTCGCTCCTCCCGACTGTAAGGCGATCATTCTGCCACACTTTCGAGTTCTTCCCAGATTTCGTACTGCTCCTCCTGCTGTTTTTGCAAATCCTCGAGCAGTTTTGAAAACTCCATAAGTTTTTCGTAATCTGCGGCAACTTCCTCACTTGAGAGAAGCTCCTGTGTTTTGGCGATTTCTTCGTCAAGTCGCTCAATTTCAGCCTCTGCCTTTTTAAGTTTAGTCTGTCTTTTGCGTTCTTCACTCTGCTTTTGCTTTTGCAAAAAGTAATCATTCTGCGTTTTTTCTTTTTTATCTCTCTTATTCTCAGTCAGAACAGCACCCGATTTTTCGGCTGTGGTGCGTTCAAGATAATAATCATAATTACCGAGATATTCCTTTACTCCGTTATTTGTAAGGAGTAAAATTCTGTCGGCAATTTTATTTATAAAATAACGGTCATGGCTGACAATCAGCATTGTACCGCTGTAGTCAAGCAAAGTTTTTTCAAGTTCTTCCCGTGATGATGCGTCAAGGTGGTTTGTCGGCTCATCGAGGAGCAAAAAGTTACTGCCCTTTAGCATTAGTTTCAAGAGAGAAACTCTCGCCCTCTCGCCGCCGCTCATTTTTGAAAGCGGTTTAAACACTTCGTCACCTTTGAACAGGAATGACGCAAGCGCACTTCTGACTTCGGTCTGCGTCATATTCGGGAAGGTGTCCCACACCTCATCAAGTGCGGTTTTTGACAGGTCAAGATTCTGCTGCATCTGATCAAAATAACCGATTTCAACATTTGCACCGTAGTCATATTCACCGCTGTTCATAGGAGTTTTGCCCGTTAAAATTCTGAACAGCGTAGTTTTACCGCAACCGTTGCCGCCGATGATGAACACTCTCTCGCCTTTTCTGATATGTATATCAACATTTTTGAAAAGCTGTTTGTTGTCAAACGACTTTGCAAGATTTTTACAGATTAAAACATCGTTGCCGCTTTCACATCTCGGCTCAAAATGCATACGCATTGTTTCAAGCTCGCTTTCGGGGGCAACAAGCCCGTCTTTGATTCTGTCAGCCTCTTTCTGCTTACTTGCGGCTGTGATAAAGTTGTGAGCCTGTCCCCAGCGTTTTTGCTGTTCAACAATGCCCTCAATACGCTTTATTTCCTTTAAATCGTGTTCATATTTATTTTTAAGCGACTCATTCACCGATTCTTTTTTCTTGACAAATTCCGAATATGAGCCCTTATAAACCATAGCACGGTTGTGTTCAAGTTCAATCGTCTTGTTGGTTACATTATCAAGAAAATAACGGTCATGGCTGATGATAATCATTGCGCCCTTGAAATCTCTCAAAAAGCCTTCAAGCCATGCGATTGCGTCAATGTCAAGGTGGTTTGTCGGCTCGTCAAGGAGGAGCATATTGCTCTGCGACAGCAACAGCTTTGCAAGGCAGAGCTTTGAACGCTGACCGCCGCTTAAATTGCCGACAGGCATTGTAAAGTCATTTTCAGAAAATCCGAGTCCTAAAAGTGCGGAACGGGTTCTGCTTTTATAGGTCAGACCGCCTGCTCTTTCAAACTGTTCAATAAGCATGGTCTGCCTTTCAACAAGCTCGTCAAGATTTCCCGACTTGTTGTCAATCTGATGTGCAAGTGCGGAAATTTCGGTTTCCATATCCGAAAGACGGTCGAATACGGAAAGCAGCTCGTGATACACATCTGCCCTCGGATTGTTGCAGGCATGCTGTTCCATATATCCCGGACGGACATTTTTTGAAAAGGTAACAGTTCCCGAAACAGGGCTGATTTCGCCGTTGAGTATCTTAAAGAGAGTTGTTTTACCGACTCCGTTAGCTCCGATAAAGCCCACCTTATCTCTTTCTTCAACATCAAACGAAACATCGGTAAAAAGGTTTCTTTCGATAAAAGTCATTGTAAGATTTCTTACTGATAATGCCGGCAAAACATACACTCCCTTTCAAATTCGCTACCCACTATTGTACATTAAAATCGACAAAAGAGCAATACAAAATTGAAAATATGCCATAGGTTTACAAGGGCATAAGACACAATTCCGACCGTTAAAAGCATTTCAGCCGTTTTGCTCCTGCCGATTTCGGCAAGCTTGTAAATTAATGCACAACCCAGAACAAGCACAAGCGGCAAAATTCCCTTGATTAACAATGTCAGCCAAAAGTTTTCAAGCACAGGCTGCATAACGGGATTTGCCTCAACAAAATGTCCGCTGCCGATGAGTGCCTCTGTACAAATCCAGTCAACAATATTGAGAAAATAGAGTAAGCCGAGTTTGTAATAGAACGAACGGCTTTCATGACCTTTTTCATTGACGATATTATTGACATCAGATTCATTTGCCGATTTCAAATTAAACACAACGGTTTTTTCAAGTCCGGTTTTTTCTGTCATACACAACACCTCAACGGTATTTTTTCCCGCAGAGAATGTTATATTCACACAAAAGAAAAGAGCCTCCCCTCGGAAGCTCAATTTAAAACGAATTATTCAAAGTTAATGTCGCCCTCATATTTCTTTTTGAAAAGCTCAAATACCTTGTTAAGAGTATCTTCATCGTCAATGCTGACATACTCCTCTGTTTCTTCGTCAATCTGATTAATCTGAAGAATAACAACCTCGTCTGCATCCTCGTCATTTTCGATGAGAACAATGTACTCTGTACCCTCAAACTCGATTACATCAAGAAATTCAAATTCAACTTCCTGACCGTTTTCATCCTCAAGAGTGATGAGCATACCCTGATCTTCTTCGTTAATAAGCTCGTTTTTTGTATCTGCCATAGCGTATTCCTTTCCGAATGCGTTTAACGCCTCATAAAATAAATTAAGTTTAGTATAACCCAAAACATCGGCAAAATCAACACTTTATTGATATTTTACATTTAAAAGGTAAAAGCCAAAAACAGCTGCGACCTCTCGCAGCTGTCCTTGGGTTTAGAAGTTTTGAAATTAACGTGAAAACCGTAGATATTTAAGTCAGTGTTTTCAGAATTAACCTACTTTGGCGTTACCTGTGTCGCCGAACATATTAAGTCTGAAAAGCTTGCTCTCGTCGTTCTTGTTTTCGCAAATAATACTTGCTTCTGCAATCCTGCCGCCTTCGATAAGTCTTGTAAGACCGACAAGCTGGCAAAGCTTGCTGCGAAGATTGAGTCTGTCGCCTTCGCTTGTAACGAGATATACATTGCCCTCGCAGGTATCGAGCACGGCGAGGAATTTGGTTACATCAACATTGTGTAAGCTAAGAATTGGTGTCATAAAATTTCCTCCATTCAATTCTTTAAAAATATAAAGTTTTGTTTTCGTGCGCCATTTACCATTTGGCAAAATCATGATCAATTTATCGACTATGTGATAATTCAATTTTACTCGAGTAAGGCTAATTGGAAATCAGCCGATAGTCAAGCGGACTATTTACTTGACAATTATTATTATAGTCAAACATTCAGAAAAGTCAACAATTTTAGCGATTAATTTTTGTTCACAAATGCATTTAGGTGTCAGTTATGCACAATAAATTGTTGCATTTTTTGTACAATATGCTTTGTATTTGCTTTTATAGAAATATAGTTTTAACACAAGCATAACATTTGATTGTGTAAATTCAACAACTTATTTCTTTTTCAGCATTATATAACTGCTGTTTTTTACAAACTTAATTTAACAGGCATATTGAGATTTTGCTCATTTTAAGTTATAATCTATGTTATGAAGGCTGATATCAAAAAGGATGCAGGACTGCTCCTAATTAAATTTTCAATAAAAGCAATCATACAAATAAGAAAGGAATCATGAAATGCTTAACGATTTTTACAAACAGTTCAAAAGCGGAACAGACATACGAGGAGTTGCAAGCGAGGGTGTTGAGGGACAAAGTGTAAACCTTACCGACGATGTTGTTGCCGATATGGCAGACGGCTTTGTACTTTGGCTTTCTAAAAAAGTTTCAAAAAAACCGAGCGAGCTTAAAATTTCAGTTGGCCGTGACAGCCGTATTTCGGGACCGCATATAATGAAAATCACAACCGAGCGTTTTAAGCGCTGCGGAGCAGAAGTTCTCTGCTGTCAGCTTGCGTCAACTCCGTCAATGTTTATGACAACCGTTGACCTCGGATGTGACGGTGCTCTTCAGATTACCGCAAGCCACCACCCGTTCAACAGAAACGGTCTTAAATTTTTCACCCGTGAGGGCGGTCTTGAGGGCAGTGACATTGAGGAAATTCTTCTCTACGCACAAAACGGTGAACATCCCGAAGAAAGCAACGGCGGAAATATTACGGATGTTGACTATATGAGCGACTACGCAAAGGGTCTTTGCGAGAAGATTAAAAAGGAAGTTAATGCAGAAGATTACGAGCATCCGCTCAAGGGCTTTAAGATTGTTGTTGACGCAGGCAACGGTGCAGGCGGATTTTATGCCGACAAGGTGCTTTCTGTTCTCGGAGCAGACACAACAGGCAGCCGTTATCTTGAACCTGACGGAATGTTCCCGAATCATGTGCCGAATCCCGAGGCTAAAGAGGCAATGGATTCAATCTGTGAGGCTGTCAGAGAATCGGGCGCAGACCTCGGCGTAATCTTTGATACAGATGTTGACCGTGGCGGTGCTGTTGACAGCAAGGGCAATGAAATCAACCGAAACAGACTTGTAGCCGTTGCGGCGGCAATTGCTCTTGAGGGCAATGACGGCGGTATGATTGTTACAGACTCAATCACATCAAGCGGTCTTAAACAATTTATTGAAAATGACCTCGGCGGAAAGCATTACCGCTATCGCAGAGGCTATAAGAATGTTATCGACAAGGCTCTTGAGCTCAACGCTCAGGGCATAAACTGCCCTCTTGCAATCGAAACATCGGGACATGCCGCAATGCGTGAAAACTACTTTCTTGATGACGGTGCATATCTCTGCACAAAAATTATTATCAAGGCTGCTCAGATGAGAAAAGAGGGCAAGGAGCTTGACGAGCTTACCGCCTCACTCAAAGAACCGCTTGAAAGCACAGAAATCAGATACAAAATTCTTGAAAAAGATTTCAGAGCCTGCGGTGAAAAAATTATTGCCGACCTTACAAAGTATGCCGAGGAGCAGGACGGCTGGTGTGTTGCCGATGATAACCGTGAGGGCATCAGAGTTTCGTTTGACAGGGATAACGGTGACGGCTGGTTCTTGCTCAGACTTTCGGTACACGATCCGATTATGCCTCTCAATGTTGAAAGTGACAGCGAGGGCGGTGTAAAAATCATCTGCGACAAGCTTGGTGAATTTTTAAAGACTACAACAGGTCTTGACCTCTGATATTGGAATATTTTGCGTTTTTATTGATTTTTATTGTCGCAACTACGGGTTGCAACTGAGAGTTGCGACAATGGAACCCGAAATGTATTGTTTTTTGGGGCAGGCAACCGATATAATTTTCTCACAAGGTAAAACCCTAAAGCAATATTTGAGGAGGAAATTTTATGAACATTGAAACTGCCAACAGACTTTTGCAGTACAGAAAAAAGATGAATCTAAGCCAGGAGGAGCTTGCCTCAAGAATAGGTGTAAGCCGTCAGGCTGTGTCAAAATGGGAGCGTGCAGAGGCATCGCCCGACACGGATAATCTTATTCTTCTTGCCGATATCTACGGTGTTTCGCTTGATGAATTGCTTAAAGGCGAAAAAGAAACCGAAAGCGAAACACAGTCGGAAGAACCCGAAAATAATGCCGAAAATAATCCCGACAGCGACACAACATACAAAAAATCAGACAAGGTTTCGTTCAAACACGGAATCCATGTTGACTCAAAGGATGGTGATTCTGTTCACCTTAATTTCAGGGACGGAATCCATGTTAAAGATAAAGACGGTACAAAGGTTGATGTCGGCTGGAACGGAATCCATGTTGAGGAAAACGGCAAAACAAAAGTCTATACAGACGAAAACGGAAATGTTATGTATGATGAAAGCATTGAAGAGCATAAACATTCAAAGTCGCACCGTTTTTGGAAGCACTTTCCGTTTTGGTTGATTGCAGTTATCGGATTCCTCGTTTGGGGATTCAGCGGAGTGTTGCTCGGTTGGGTACTCAGCTGGGTATGCTTTCTGACAATTCCTCTCTATTACACACTTGTTGACGCAATCTACAAACGCAAGCCGAGTCATTTTGCTTATCCCCTGCTTGTCGTTATTGTGTATATGTTTTTCGGATTTCTCAACATCTGCGGCGGTTGGGCATTTGGTTGGATTGCATTTTTAACAATTCCGATTTATTATGAAATCTGCAAACTTTTCAAAAGCGAAAGAAAAGATTCAGACGATTAAAATTGATTTAACACATACAAAAACACGGCAGTTTTTTATCGACTGCCGTGTTTTTATCATTACGGTATATTAAGGAATCATAATTGTATCGGTTGTATCAAGCTGTGATGTTCTCATTGCAGGCTTGCAGAGTTCAATCTGCCTGCCGTCTTTGATAAAGAGCGGAACTTCATTGAGAGCAACCTCAATATAGTGAGTACCCTTGCTCATTTTTTCTGTTGTAACGCTTGTACCGCTGAGTTTTACAAAAGTCATGTTTTCTGGGAGATAAACATATCTTCCGCCTACATTCTGCTCATATACAGGGCAAATCATGCACTCGTCACCGAGCATAAGCTGTGTTTCACATTCACGGGCAATTTTATCATCGGGATAATCAAACGAGAGCGGTCTGAAAATCATATCATTTTCTTCGCTTGCCTTTTTGAATGTTCTGTAAAGGTACGGAATAAGTCTGTAACGAACCTCAACAATATCCTTGAAATCATCGCTGTTTTCAAAGCTGTAGCACTCCTGATTTCTTGTGCCGAGAGCGGCATGGTTACGCATAAGCGGAGTAAACACACCGAGTGCAAGGAAACGAAGAACAAGGTCACGGGTTGCGTTTTCGTTAAAGCCTCCGAGATCTGCACCGCAGTACAGAAAGCCGCACATATTTGCCGACGGGAGCATTTTGAGGTCAAGAAGAATGTGTGACCACCAAGAGTGGTTATCGCCGAACCAGATACCGCTTGAACGGTGAGCGCCTACATATGACGCACGGGAGAACATAAGAATTTTTTCTTTACCGAACTCCTCCGCAAAATATTCGCCGGCGGCCTTTGTCATATTAGCGCCGTAAATGTTGTGAACCTGATCATGGCAAACCTGTTTGCCGTCAACTGTATGGTAAATGCTTGAATAATCCTCTGGACTGTTTGAAAGACCTGTGAATGTGTCCTTGAGTTCAAAGAATTTTGAAAGGTCAAGGTTCTGCCCTTTGAGAGAAGCCGCCTTGTCAAGTGCTTTGTTAAGTCCTTTTACCGAATAGAAAATTGCAGGCTCGTTCATATCGTTCCAGAAACCGTCAATTCCCATATCTGTGAGAATTTTATATTTTGAGCCGAACCACTTTCTTACATCCGGACGGAGAAAATCTGGAAAGCCAACGATACCGGGCCATACACCGCCCTCAAAATCCGTGCCGTCCTCGTTTTTGCAGAAGTATCCGTTCTTTCTGCCCTCTTCATAGATATCGTAGCCGTTCTCTTTTTTTACGCCTGCGTCAATAATCGGAATGAGGTGGATTCCTTCTTCCCTTTTCTTTGAAACATAGTCCTTGAAATTCGGAAATTTTTCATTATCAACAGTAAAGTCCTTGTAACGCTCCATATAGTCGATGTCGAGATATACGCAGTCAAGCGGAATTCCTGCCTTGTTGTAACCGTCAACAACAGCGTCAACAGCTTCGGCATTGTGATAGCTCCAACGGCTCTGCTGATAGCCAAATGCCCAAAACGGCGGAACATAGCTTGTGCCGATTGATTTTCTGAACTCTTTTACGATTTCAAGCGGCTTTGTGCCTTCAATGTAATATATATCAAAATCCGTGCCGTCAATTGTGATAACGGTTTTGTTTGTGGTTGTGTAGCCGATGTCCCAACGGATTTTTGACGGGAAGTCAATAAAAATACCAAAAGTTTTTGAACCGCTGAGCATAAGGAAATTGTGAGCGGCATAAAGGGATGACTTAGTTTCTGTGTGGAACGGGTCATCACTGCAAAAGCTGTTATACACCCAACCACGCTTGTTGATTCCTCTCGGAGCTTCGCCGAGTCCGTAGACGATGTCGCTGTCTGCCATATCAAATTCAAAGACAAATTTTCCGTTTTCAAGCTTGCCGCCGAGCGGAAATTCCGCAATAGGCAGAGAGTTAAATTTTTCAACAACAGCCTGCGTATCAATCGGGTTGCCCGATGTAAACTTTTTAATCATTAAAGCACTTCCTTCTTTATTAAAATTTTCCGATTTTTTCAAAGCGTTCTGCAAAATCTTGCCGACACGCACTTACGATTTTAGTATAACATTAATTTTGATTATTGCAATGGTAAAATTTATTTTTGTATTATTTTATTTTTGCACATTAAAAAAGCACCTTTACGAGCCTGTAAGGGTGCAAATTTTATTCTTTTACGCTTTATCAATCAAAAATATCATTCTTGCTTTCAGACTTTCCGTCTTGGTAAATCTTGAGGTTCCCCGTATCATCACACACACCGAGAAAAACATCTTTGAGCCGTTTGCGGTTGTTGTCAAGCTGTTTTTTGAGCCATTCAAGATTAAAGCCCGATTCGGCAAGATTTTTCTCGAGAATTTTTCCGTCCGTAATAACCACGGACTCGGGTCTGGTTTGGTGAACAATGATTTTTAAATCATCCGGAGTTGCGGGGCGCTTTTTGTCCTTTGGCAGAACCGACAAATCGCCGTTCTGTTCAAGAAAAACCGTTTCGACATCATCAAGACTGAAATATCCCTTTTCACGCATTCGTGTAAGAAATTCGTTTATATCAATTTTTGCAACCGAAAAATTCTTTTTGTACAACTTTCCTCTGTCGAAAATCACAATAGACTTGCCTGTTAAAAATCTTCGTAACATTGTTGATTTTTGCGAAAGCCACGAACAAAGCATAACAATTATTACATAAACAATGAGTGCCACAAGACACGCCCAAAAGTCTGACATTTCGGTTGTTGCCATCTCCGCTGCGATTGAACCGATTGTGATTCCGTTGATGTAGTCAAAAAGATTAAGGCTTGACATCTGCTTGTTGCCGATGAACTTTGACAGCAGGAACAATACTGCAATTGAAACGGGCGCCGTTATTAATGCACGCAAAAAGTCCATAATATCCCCTCCGATAGGGTTATTATGGACTTTAAATTATTTTTTATTCCGCAAAATTACCAAGGCTTAACTGTGCCTGTAATTTCCGAAACGCTCTTGATTCCGTTTTTGTCGAGCCATTCGTTCATACCGTCGGCAATCTTAATAGGCGCATACGGATCCGTAAAAAGGACTGTACCGATTTGAAGTGCGGTTGCGCCTGCCATCATCATCTCGATTGCATCCTGCCAGCTTGAGATACCGCCCATACCGATAATCGGAATTTTAACTGCGTTTGCAACCTGCCAAACCATTCTTACGGCAACAGGGAAAATTGCAGGGCCGCTCATTCCGCCTGTGTTGTTGCGGATAATCGGTCTGCGTGAGTTGATGTCGATACGCATACCCGTGAGCGTGTTAATCATTGAAATTGTGTCTGCACCGTTTGCCTCTGCCGACTGTGCGATTGATGCAATGTCGGTAACATTTGGGCTAAGCTTTACGATAAGCGGTTTTTTGCAATACTTTTTGACAGCCGCAGTAATTGCACCTACGGATTCACAGCTTGTGCCGAACTGCACTCCGCCACTCTTGACATTAGGGCATGAGATGTTGAGCTCAATCATATCAACATCAGTTTCGCTGAGTTTTTCAGCCATTGCACAATAATCTTCGGGAGTGTTGCCGGCAATGTTTGCAATGATAACCGTATTCTGCTTTTTGAGCCATGGCAAATCCTCATTGATAAAGACATCAACACCGGGGTTTTGAAGTCCTACTGCATTCAAAATGCCGGAAGGAGTTTCGGCTACTCTCGGAACAGGGTTGCCGTCACGGCGGGTAAGTGTGATACCCTTGCATGAAATACCACCGAGCTTTTCAAGGGGATAAAGCTCTGAAAACTCCATACCGAAACCGAATGTTCCCGATGCGGCAATGAGCGGATTGTTAAATTCCACTCCGCAAACTTTTACAGATAAATCAGCCATTGAAAACTACCTCCTCAGCGTTAAATACGGGGCCGTTTTTGCAGACATGCTGCATAATTTCTTCACCGTTTTTTCTTACCTTTACTGCGCACACAAGGCATGCACCCATTCCGCAGGCCATTCTCTCCTCAAGAGAAATCTGACACGGCTTTCCTGCCTCTTTGCAAACATCGGCAATAGCCTTTAGCATCGGTGTAGGACCGCAGGCACAAACCTCGTCAACCTCAGCGATTTTTTCTTTGAGAACATCTGTTACAAAGCCGTGGATTCCCGCACTTCCGTCATCTGTTGTCAGCACAAGCTCTGCACCGGCTTTCTTGAAATCGTCCTGAAGAATAATAAGGTCTTTGTTTCTGAAGCCTGTGATAACAAGCGGATTTTCACACTGCTTTGCTGTGTAGAGCATCGGAGGAACGCCTATGCCGCCACCGATAAGGCAGTAACGCTTGCCCTTTTCAATTTTAAAGCCGTTGCCGAGAGGAGCGAGAATATCAACGCTTTCGCCCTTTTTCATCTCGGACATAATTTTTGTTCCCTCACCCTTTACCTGATAAACAAGGCGGAGAACACCGTTTTCGCTGTCACAAACCGAAATAGGTCTGCGCAGAGTTTTTGAAGGCACATAAACATGGGCAAACTGTCCGCACTTTGCGAGCGGAGCAAGCTCGTCATTTTTTACCCTCATATCAAAAATGCCGTCTGCAATCTGTTCGTTTGACAAAAGTTCAAACTTCTGAACATCATACTTTTTCATAATATCATTCCTTTGGTTAGCTTTATTTATATAAAATCAATTTTTAAGCAGAGTGTCCCTGCATTGCTGACAAAAGTGAACATCTCATCACATCGCCGTTAATCAACATATTCAAGTTCAACAGTCAGCACACCTAACTCATCCTTGCGATAAACATAACAGCTTTCCGCAAGCTTTGGTGAATAACCGTTAATCTCATTAGCCTCTGAAACCCAGTTATAAAGATAACCGTCATTCATAATCCTGTCATACATATAATCGAAATCGGTGTTCTTATCAACAACAATGCTGAAATATTCATCTCCGTTTTTTGCAGCATTTGCAATAGCTTGGCTTACATCATCGGCATTATCTGGATCCGAAACAGTCGGGTACTTATAGTTAAAATAGTTGTACTTTTCAGCCGTACACTTTGGAACATAAAAATTACACCATGTACCAACGCTCAAATAAGTTTGTGAATTAAGCTCGGAATACTTATATGACAGCTTATGATCCTTGAACATAAGGTCATCGGTTAGGTTAAAATAGTCGTTTTCCGCATAATTATTTTCGCCGTCGGTATCATTCCATGTAACATCAATTTGGTACCAATCGCCGCCGATTTTTACACCGTTCCATGCGTGATTTTCTGAATCGGCTGTTCCCGAAAGTAATACGCAGTCAATATTCGCCTTGTTGCACAAAAGCTGAAAGGCTCTTGCGTAACCCTCACACACGGCTTTGCCGTCAACCAAGGCGCCGTAGGCATCGTTCTCGTTGCCCTCAATATTCTCTGTCTGTGCCGCCGCATCATCATATTTGCAGTTTTCGATTATATAGTTGTTAATGTATTCTTCCCTTTCAAAATCATTGCCCGAGGGCAAATTTTTCAAAGCAGAAGCAACGGCAATATTGAATTTTTTCTTGGCGGCTATAAGCTTATCATTTTGAACAGTATAATCAAGCTTTACGCTTGTTGTGTCACCATACGGAACAAAAAGACTTGACCCCTTGAGCCAAAAAGTTTCGGGGTGGTCGTTTTTGTATGCCTCAACAGCCTGTGTAATCTGATAATCGGAAAGCGAGCCTGTTGTTGTAATGTTCGGTGCATACACGGTATCAACGCTCTTTGCGATTCTCATATACAGTTCTTTTACATAATCATCGGTAAGCGTCTCGTAGGCATAATCGGTTTTTACATCTGCATAATCCTTGTCGTTTTCAACATCTTGTGCACTCGGAGTTGTAACGGATTTTTCTATGATAGAGCTTCTCTTTGGTTCACTGCTTTCGGAATCATCCGTCAACGAACACGAACAGCCGAAAAATGCAACCGCACAGGTCATTAAACAAACTAAGGCAGTTTTATATATTTTCAAAAAATCATCTCAATTTTTGTTTGTCTTTATACAGAATACGGCAGCAGCCAAAGTTGACTGTCGCCGTATGGATTTGTCATGTTCTATTTTACTTTATTTTCGCCTTGCAGTCAATGTTATAATCAATCATGCAGCATTTAATTAATATATTCAAGTTGAAATGTTATCAAATTAGACTTTTCATCATAAAGCATATTGCAAGTATCATTCAACTTTGGTGAATCAGAGTTAATTTGGTTAGCCTTTGTAAGCCAATCATACATATATCCATTCCGCACCTCATCATACACATCATCGTAATTTACATTTTCATCTACTATAACTACGAAATACTCTTCTCCGTTCTTTGCCGCTTTTGCAATTGCTGTGCTGACATTATCGGAATCATCAAGATTAGATACTGTAGGATATTTATAATTATAACAATAGTTGTGATAATTGTATTTCTCAGCAGTACATTTTGGAACATAGAAGTTACACCAAGATTTCAAATTCAAAAAAGATTCTGCATCAATCTCCGAGTATTTTGGAGACAGCGTGTGCTCCTCATACATAAGACTGTCGGTAAGATTAAAGTACTCATGTGAATCATAAATAAAATCATCAACATCATCCCAAGTAATATCAATCTGATACCAATCTCCGCCAATCTTCACGCAATTCCATACATGATTGTCTGAGTCAACGATTCCCATAAGTTGTATGCAATCAATATCAGCCTTATTACACAAAATCTGAAATGCCTTTGAGTAACCCTCACATACTGCCTTACCATCAACAAACACACCGTAGGCATCGTTTTCATTGCCCTGAACCCCCTCAGATTCAGCCGCTTCCTCATCATAATCACAATTATTAATTATATAATTATGTATATATTCTTCTCTTTCACATTCAGTGCCATAAGGGACACTTTTGGAAATAGTATCAACTGCAGTATTAAACTCTTTTTTTGCAGTAACAAGTTTATCACCGCTCATAGTATATGTAAGCCAAATTCCTGTTTCATAATCAAAATTTTCGTATTCATAGTAACTTTTAAGCCAGAACACTTCAGGGTGGTCATTTTTATACGCTTCCACAGCCTGTGTTATTTGATATTCACTAAGATTCCCTTCAGCGTAAAATGACGGTTCATATTCGGAATCAATATTATCACTTATTTGATTGTACAGCTTTTTCACATAATCATCAGTAAGTGTGCTATAGGCATAATCTGTTTTTGGTTCATTATACACACACGGCTCTGTCGGTTTAGGTTTAGATGTTGTTTTTACACTTGTACTGCTTTTTTCGGAAGTAGTTACAGGTACACTCGATTCGTTGTTATCATCCTCAAGCAATGAACACGAACAGCCGAAAAATGCAACCGCACAGGTCATTAAAAAAACTAAGGCAGTTTTATATATTTTCAAAAAATCATCTCAATTTTTGTTTTGGGTTATTTATTTCATATACAGAATACGGCAGCAGCCAAAGTTGACTGTCGCCGTATGGATTTGTCATGTTCTATTTTACTTTATTTTCGCCTTGCAGTCAATGCAAATTTGAGCATTAAACTACTTTCCCGTAACATGGGTATCACCGAAAGCCTCGGCATAAACATTGTTGTCGAGAATCATTCTTGAAACGGTAAAGAGGTTGTTGCATCTGTTATTGAGTTCGTCAATATCATCCTTGCCCTTTGCTCCCTTGAAAGCGGTGTATTCGCCTGTTGACGCATTGTATTTTCCGTTCTGAGAAATCCAGCTTCTGTCGGCAAACACAACGAACGGTTCTTTGTTTCCGAAAACATCCGTACCTGCCAACATTCTGCTGTCATATTCAAGGCCGAGCATATTTGAAAGCGTGGGCAGAATATCAAGGCTTGAACAGTATGTGTCAACCTTGACGGGCTTTTTCATTGAACCGCTCCACAACAGCCATGCATTTTTGTACTGTTCAAAGGTTGTGTCAACCTTGTGCCCCGCAAGTTCAGACACACCGTCAAATTCATCAAGCGAATACGGATAATGGTCATCCGTAAGGCAAATAAGGGTGTTGTGAAGCTTGCCTGCTTTTTCAAGTCTTGCAAGAAGATATTCCATTGCCTTGTCAAGCTCAATGTTTGCGGCAAGATAGCCCTTGACCTCATCGCTGTATTTCAGGTCTTTTACAAGGTCTGCGTTGCGTTCGCTCATGGTGTTGTATGAATATCCGCCGTGACCGCTGACCGTCATATAATAAACGCTGAAGCTGTCGGAATTTATGTAATCGTCAACCGTTTTCTGCATCATCTTGAGGTCGGAATTCGGCCACACATTTTCACCGAGGTCAAGACCTTTTCCGATTGCAGAGTAGTCATAGCCGATATTTGTAAGGTACTTGTCCCTGTCGTAGTAATCATAGGTGTGATTGTGGTAAGCGTTAACTGTTTTGTAACCGAGTTTTCTGCTCTGCTCACCGAGAGTGAACGGGAAGCCGACATTATTTTCGGCTGACTTTGAAAAGCTCCACACACCGGATTTTGGAATCAAGCCTGTAAGATTTGCATATTCACCGTCAGTTGTGCTTACACCCCACGCAGGCGAATAGTAATTTTCAAATTGAAATCCCTCGTTGTACATCTTATAGAGCGTCGGAGTCAGATTCTTGTCAATTGCATACTGCGAAAAGCTTTCGGCTGTAATGAAAATTATGTTGTAGCCCTTGAACATACCCGTGTATTCGTTGGTATAGCTCGGTTCTTCGCTGTCAAAATATTCATAAAGCGACTTTAACTCATCATTATTTGTACTCTTTGTAAGCTTTGAAAAATCAGCACTCATAATCTGAGCTTTCTGCTCTGTTTTTGTAATTTCATCGGCAGTCGATTCTTTATTTTTCGGCTTGTTGTTTGTGCGTATATTTGCTTTGTAACCAAACATAAGGCGGCTGATGTCAAGCCTTTGCATTGTGTAAAGTCCGTAGCGTTCACACACGGCAACCTGTTGCAATTCACCGTAATAAAGATTGTAGTTGCTCTTTGTGTCGGAAGAATCACGGTCAATGCCTACCGCAAGAACAGTTCCAATCTGAAAAACCACCGCAATCAAAAGTACAATCAGCTTACCCTTTAACTTTACTTTTGAAAAGTCAAACAGCTTTCCGCCGAAAATTATAAAGAAAGCAAGCGGAACAAAAAGTAAAACAACAAACACAATTCTGCTTGTTATCGCAGTCATAATCATATCAATTGAATTGAATGCCTGCCCTGCACCGCCGTTTGTAACGCTGCTTACAACAACCATTGTGCCAAAAACATTATAGTATATCATCTGCACACCGTACCATATCGTCAGCACAGCCGTGAGTACGGTTGCAATCCCTCTGTTTACCCCTCTGCGTTTTGAAAAAGAACACAACAAAACAAGTACCGCCGAAAGCACGATTGTGAACAGGAATGTGAAAGCAAAACCGCCGAGCACATCAAACCCCGACGCAATTTTAAGGTCGGTTTCAAGCCATAGAATCAAAAGCGGAAAGTACGCAAAAAATGCGACTCTCTTTGCAAAGTCATGACTTTTTTCAGGCTTTCTGTAGTAGTCAAAATTTGAACTTCCGACTTTTACGGCAGGCTGTCCCACATAGTGATTTCTTCTTGAAAACCCGCTGTTTGTACCGTCTGAATATGTCATTTAATTCTCCTTTCTTTTTCAATGCAGTTATTAAGTAGATTATAAAACGAAAACACCACCATTGCAATGACAAATTTCACCAAAATTCGCCCTATATGACACATTCGGACTTTTTATATATTGAAACAGTTGACCTTTTGTAGTATAATTATAGTTTAATGAGAGGCTTGTGTGAAAAGCTATGCAGATTGCGGTTTTGAACAAGGCTTCTTAATTTATGTATTATTATGAAAAGGAAGATTTTTATGGCAAAGAAACAGTTTAAATCAGAGTCAAAAAGACTTCTTGACCTTATGATTAACTCAATTTACACTCACAAAGAAATTTTTCTTCGTGAGATTATTTCAAATGCAAGCGACGCTATCGACAAGCTTTGCTTCATTTCTCTTACCGATGACAAGGTCGGTCTTGACAGAGGCGATTTTAAAATCGTTTTAAAGCCCGACAAAGAAAGCCGTACTCTTACAATCACGGATAACGGTATCGGCATGAACAAGGATGACCTTGAAAACAACCTCGGCACAATCGCATCCTCAGGCTCACTCAAATTCAAGCAGAGCATGGAAGAAAAGCAGGACGACATTGACATTATCGGTCAGTTCGGTGTTGGTTTCTACTCGGCATTTATGGTTGCAAAGAAGATTACCGTAAACACAAAGAAATATGGTGAGGATACGGCATATTGCTGGCAGTCAAGTGGCGCAGACGGCTACACAATCAGCGAGATTGAAAAGGAAAATGCCGGCACAGAGATTATTCTTGAAATCAAGGATAACACAGACGATGAAAACTATGACGAATTCCTTGAGCAGTACAGAATACAGGGACTTGTCAAGAAGTATTCCGACTACATCCGCTACCCGATTGTTATGGATATGACAAAGAGCAGAGTTAAGGAAGAAACCAAGGACAGCGACAAGCCCGAATATGAGGATTACACGGAAACCGTAACACTCAACAGTATGATTCCTCTTTGGCAGAGAAGAAAGAAAGATGTTACTCAGGAAGAATACGACAAGTTCTACAGCGAAAAATTTATGGCTATGGACAAGCCACTTAAAACTATCGTAACTTCTGTTGAAGGTGTTGTAACCTACAAGGCATTGCTCTTTATTCCGTCTGTTGCTCCTTATGACTACTACACAAAGGAATACAAAAAGGGACTTCAGCTTTATTCAAGCGGTGTACTTATTATGGATAACTGCGAAGAGCTTTTGCCCGAGCACTTCCGTTTTGTAAAGGGTATTGTTGACAGCGCAGACCTTTCGCTCAACATTTCAAGAGAAATGCTCCAGCATGACCGTCACCTCATTACAATTGCTCAGAACATTGAAAAGAAGATTAAAAACGAGCTTACTTCAATGCTTCAGAATGACCGTGAGAATTACGAAAAATTCTTCACCGCATTCGGAAGACAGCTTAAATACGGTGTTGTTTCGGACTACGGTATGCACAAGGAAGAACTTCAGGATCTTATTATGTTCTATTCTTCAAGCGAGAAAAAGCTTGTTACGCTTTCGGAATATGTTGACAGAATGAAAGAAGACCAGAAGTTCATCTACTTTGCAACAGGCGAAAATGCCGCTGCAATCGACACACTTCCGCAGACAGAGCTTATCCGCTCAAAGGGTTACGAAATTCTTTACTGCACAGAGGAGATTGACGAGTTTACTCTACAGTCACTCATGACATATAAGGAAAAGAAATTCTGTTCGGCAATGAACGATGACCTCGGCATTGAAACCGAGGAAAATAAAGAGGATGAAGAAAACAAGGACGCACTTCTTACATTTGTTAAGGAAACACTCGGTGACAAGGTTGCAGAGGTTACCGCATCAAAGAAACTTGTTTCACATCCTGTTTGCCTTACGGCAAAGGGCGGCATTTCATTTGAAATGGAAAAGTATTTCAACTCAGTTCAGCCTGACGCAAATATGAAGGCTCAGCGTGTGCTTGAGCTTAACCTTTCACATCCTGCCGTTAAGAAGATGGAAGAATTTATCAAGAGCGATGTTGACAGAGCGAAGAAGTATGCCGAGGTTCTCTACAGTCAGGCGCTTCTAATTGCAGGACTTCCGCTTGAAAATCCGTCCGAATACACAGACCTTGTTTGTTCGATTATGTAAATTGTTGATTTGCGTTTGCCGCAAATCAAATGGCGATCACTGATCGCCGCTACTGTACGGCAATAACCGCCGATACAGGTGCAAATCACAAATCTCACACTAAACTAAACATTTTACACCCGATTTTCGACCAAAACGGAAATCGGGTGTTTTGTTTTTGCAGAAAATTGTGCAAAATCTTTTGCAATAATATTGATATAATTTTTGCGTTGTGATACACTGATTTCAGTAAAAGTTTTTTCGGAGGCGGACTTGATGAAACATTACGATGAAAAGCAAATGCAGGAAAATATTCTCTATCTTGAGGCACTTTCGGAGCAGTATCCGAACATTCAGTCGGCGGCGGCAGAGATGATTAATCTTCACGCAATCCTTGATTTGCCGAAAGGTACGGAACATTTTCTTTCCGATATTCACGGTGAGCATGAGGCATTCAGACATATTCTCAACAACGCATCAGGTTCAATCAGAGAAAAGATTGACGACCTTTTTTCAAATACTCTCACATCCGAACAGCGTGCCGAGCTTGCAACGCTGATTTATTATCCAAAGGAAAAACTCAGTGTTTACAAAAGCGAAATAACCGACATTGAAGAATGGTACAGATTAACACTCATAAGATTGCTTGCAATCTGCCGACACATTTCTTCCAAATACACACGAAGCAAGGTTCGTAAAACTCTGCCAAAGCATTATGCCTACATCATTGAGGAGCTTATGTTCGGTGATTCAGGCAAAAAAGATCGTGAAACCTACCACGAAAATATTCTGCACACAATTATTGAGGCAGGACAAGCCGATGTTTTCATACTCTCGCTTTGTGACACGATAAAAAGACTTATTGTTGACAAGCTCCACATTGTCGGAGACATTTTCGACAGAGGTGCAAGACCTGACATTGTGCTTGACGACCTTATGATGCACCACGGTGTTGACATTCAGTGGGGCAATCACGATATTCTTTGGATGGGTGCGGCATCGGGCAGTATGGCTTGCATTGCCGCTGCACTTAACAACGCATTTTCATACGGCAATCTTGACACAATCGAGGTCGGCTACGGAATAAGTCTGCGTGACCTCTCGCTTTTTGCAAAGGATGTTTACGGCGGCGGAAATGTTGAACGCTTTATGCCGAAAGGCCCTTTTGCGGATTCGCCCTACACCTCAAACGATCCGTTGCTTGTTGCCGATATGCACAAGGCGATTGCCGTTATTCTCTTTAAACTTGAAGGTCAGCTTGTCAGCCGCAATCCTAACTTTAATATGAGCGACAGGCGATTGCTTGACAAGATTGATTTTGAAAATGCGACCGTAACTGTCGGCGAAAAGAAGTATCCGATTTCCGACACCTTCTTCCCCACAGTTGACCATGACTATCCGTATGAACTGACAAAGACGGAAAAACGGGTTATGGGACAGCTTAAAAATGCCTTTATGGCAAGTGAAAAGCTGAAAAGACACATTGATTTTCTGTTTGCCAAGGGCGGAATGTACAAGTGCTGCAACAATAATCTTCTGCTCCACGGCTGTATTCCGATGAACAAGGACGGCAGTTTTATGGAATTTGACACGGGCAACTGTGTGCTTTCGGGAAAAGCATTGCTTGATGAACTTGAAAAGATTGTTCGTCAGGGACACTCTGCCCCCGAAAATTCTCCCGAAAGGCAAAAGGGCAACGACTATATGTGGTATCTCTGGTGCGGAAAACATTCACCGCTTTTCGGCAGAGAAAAGATGTGTTCGTTTGAGCGTTTCTTTATTGACGATTCCGAAACCCACACGGAAACACGCAACCATTACTACACGCTCTATCACGATGAAGACGCCTGCGTGAAGATTTTGAAAGAATTCGGTCTTTCTGAAAATCACGGTCACATAATCAACGGTCATGTTCCCGTTATCCGCAAAAAGGGCGAAAGTCCGATAAAGGCTAACGGCAAGCTGATTGTGATTGACGGCGGATTTTGCAGAGCATATCAGGACAAAACAGGCACAGCAGGCTATACGCTTGTATATAATTCCTACGGTATGCGAATTGTCACCCACGAACCCTTTGCGGGAATTGACAACGCAATCAAATCAAACAAGGACATTCTCTCAACAACAAAAGTTTTTGACACCTCGGAAAACCGAATCCGTGTTGCACAAACCGATGACGGTCAGACAATCCGTAACCGCATTGAAGGACTTTCAATGCTCCTCTGCGCCTACCGCAACGGTGTTCTGAAAGAACAGTAATTTAAAGGAGAATTGTTATGTTCAACTGCATTAAATCATTTTCCTACAAAATGAACATTTCTGCCAATCAGGTTTCTAACGCTTTAAGAATGAAGGCTTTGGACAATACAAAACCCGATACACCAAAAATTGCAGGCAATTTTTTTGCGAACAAATTCACAATTCATCTTTCAAAAAATCACCCATTTGGCGGACCTGACAACCAATCTCCCGATTTTGACGGAACTGTTGAAAACTCAGCAAACGGCTCGGTTCTGACATTAAAAATGAAATCATTGAAATATCTGCTTTTACCGATACCTTTTATGATTTTCGTGCTGTTTTTGGCAGGTCTTTCAATATACGATTATTTTTGTAATGAAAACTTGGCATCGCTGATATTCTCAATTGTTCCGATATTACTGTTTGCAGGTGTGTGGATTTTAATATTCACAAAGCTTAATCGACAATATAAGAAAATGAAGAATTTTATTGAGGAATTTTTCAAAGACAATATAACTACAAAGTAAAAACACGGCTTGTTCGGAAAATGAACAAGCCGTGTTTTTCTGTATCAATTCTGTAGGGGCGTTCATTGGACGCCCGCCTTGATGAAATTTTATGTTTTACAAAAATGTTTTGATATTATGGAAATTATGTATTCATTTGTAGCGGCGAACCGTGTTCGCCAATCGTCACAAGCGTAAGCTTGGGGCAAAATGATTATTTAACAACAAATTCAATACAGATATTTATTGTTTTATGTTTACACACAAAACAAATGGCGAACACGGTTCGCCGCTACTGTATGACAATAGCTTTGCGGCTTTTATATAATTTGATTTATTATAAAATTCCACTCAATAATTTTCACCTCCCCCCTTGACTATACTTTAAAAATGTATTATTCTATATGCATAGATAATCTATGTATATAGAACTGCGAGGTATTATAGGAATGGGAGGGATAATATGAAGAACAAATTTCTTGACAAAGTAGCCGAGCAAATTGAAGATGAACGCTCCCGAGAACTAATCACATCAGAACTTGAATCGCATTTGCTTGATAAAATCGACTATTATGTTGACATAGGCTACTCAAGAGAAGAAGCCGAAAAGCGTGCTACCGAAGAAATGGGCAATCCTGATGACACCGCCGTGCCGTTGAATGCTCTGCACAACAATAACTATCGAGATCTAATATCATTCATATGTTGCGGTGTTATTGTAATTATGTTTCTCTGCACAATATGGTTTCGTGACGCTTTTATATACAGCTTTGAATTAAACACATACAGGCACAGCATACTATGCGATTTTGTTTCGCTTGCTTTTCTGATTGCATATGTTGTAATGTTAATATTATCCCGAAAAAAGAATATAAAGATTATTCCGCTGTTTGTCGCAATTTCATTTATTTTACAATTTGGTTCTGTCCTTGTGGGGTATGACGAATATCCTGTTTCTTCATCAGTTCCGGCTAATATGTTTTACTTTTACCAACCTGCAATGTATGCAATTGCAAAAATATTAACGGAAGGATTTCATGCATATTTACAATGTATTTTCTTAGGTGTACCCGCAAATTCTGATATATTAACAGGTTTCTGTTTTGAAGTCATGCCGTATATTTTAGGGTTGTTTTTTATTATTTGGTCAATTCTGCTTTTTGTCAGAATTTCACGAATTGAAACCATTACCAATTACAAGAAGCCAAAAGTTTCGATACACATTATTGAAGCCTGCATAAGTGTATTTTTAACTGTAAATCTTGTTGTTATGCTGACTGCCACATCTTATAAAGCAATTGATGATTTAATAACAGGCAACAGCTATTTGTCAAGTTGTCAGAAAATGTCGGAATATGTATTCAATGCCGATTTAACAAAAGAGGATTCAGAAATTTCCAATAACTTAGAATCTCTGGGATATTATCAATATTATAAAGATACAAACAGAGTTACATATTATGACAGGGGCGGTGAAATTGAACTTTCGTCCGAACCTGATATCACAGAAGATTGCATATCGTTGTCATACAACACAGGTGATATTTTTGTTCCCTTTTATCTTAGATTAGGTGATTTCACCTATGACAGCGATATATATGAGGATAACATAGCATATGACGAAAGTCCGAAAATACTAGCTGATATGGAATCAATCAGAAATATTGATGTTGGTACAACACTTGAAAGCATCGAGCAGTCAGGATTATTGAAATATGCGGATCATATTAAAAAAACATACTACAGAGGGACTGATAAACTTGAATATCAAATTGACCTTTCAATATACTTGAACAGAGGTGAAAACAATTCCGATTCAAACCATATCCATAATAATTTGCATATAAAAGACGGAGCGGTAACTGAATCCTATATTAGCAAAAAATAGAAAAAGGAGGGATAGTATGACTAACAGTTTTATCGACAAAGTGTCAGAGCAGATTAGTGACAAACACTCCCGAAAGCTAATTACAGCCGAGCTTGAATCGCACTTGCTTGACAAAATCGACTACTATATTGACATAGGGTACTCAAGAGAAGAAGCCGAAAAGCGTGCCACCGAAGAAATGGGCAATCCCGATGACACCGCCGTGCCATTGAATGCTCTGCACCAAAATAAATATCGTGGAGTATTCACATTCATTTGTCTTGTGGCAGTTATCGCACTTTTTATGGCAACCGTAAACGCATCACCTCTATTCTGCTATGTTGCAGAATATTCAAACTTGACGCATTACGCAATGTTTGATTTTTGGTCGCTGATAATTCTTACCGCATATGTGCTGATGATAATTTACAGTCAAAAGAAAAGTCAAAAATCGGTTGCAATCTCCATCATAATATCGCTTGGCTTTCAGGTTTTAATGTCTGCAATCTCAATAACATTGCAAGGCTCATTTCTTCTTATAATCAAATTTTCGTCAATCTTCCAACCTGCGGTTTATGCGATTATGACTATCATCACAAAAGGTCCGATTGCGTATATTGACAGTCTGTTTGCATATGAAAATATTGAGTATTCGGCAGTCAATGAGTGGGGCTACACGGCAATTCCTTTTATAATTATGGCACTGTTGTTGCTGTGGGCAATTGCGGTTCTGATTAAAATCAGAGGAAACGAGCGGATGAAAGGCAGAAAAATTCATCTGAAAATAACAAATGGCTTTAAAAATATTTTCATTGTATTTCTCTCTGTCATTTTTCTCATCACGGGAATTTGTGCGGTTATTTCAAGAGTAGAGATAAATTCAAAATCTACCGAAATTCTTACAGAAAGAGAAAAAATAATTGACTTTGTGATGAATGCCAATCTAAAAACCACAAGCAATGAATTTTTGGACAATGCAAAAGCAAACGGATTTGACTTTCAACTGAATTTCAAATACGGCAAACATCCGACTGTTGATTCTTTAGACAAAGAGTACGTATTTCGGCATAACGGCAATATGATTTCAGTCAAAGACATTAATTCTAATATGTATTTATCTTTAGATTATAACGCTTTAAACACATCAATTTTCTATGACGATTTGTTATTAACCACGAAAGAGGTTGACGCAATAAATACTCTCAAGGTTGGAGATTCAATCAGTAAATTATACGAAAAATCTCTTATCTATAAGGCTTCGGCAATCTCAAAAATATACTATGCTAATGATAATCTCGGAAACCCAAAATACAGTCTGTACCCCTGTATAACATTTGTTATCGACAAAAAAGGTCAAACATACAAAACAATTGACATAAGTGTTTCGTACGGTAAAATATCCAATATATGCGAACCTATTGAACATAAAAAAGAATACGAAACCGGATTTAATTTTTTCATTCGGAGCTAATCGGAAAGGAGCAAATAAAATGAAAATCAGTAAAGAACTTATCAAAGGCAGTACAGCAATGCTTGTTATGAGCGTTTTAAAGAAAAGCGATATGTACGGATACAAAATTATTAAGGAGCTTGAGTTACAGAGCGAGAGCGTGTTTGAGCTTAAAGAGGGTACTCTCTACCCCATTCTTCACGCACTTGAAGAAGAAAATCTGCTTGAAAGCTACTGGGAAGAATTTGACGGCAGAAAGCGTAAATACTACCACCTCACCCGCAAAGGCACAAAACACCTTAAAGAAAAGCAGGAGGAATGGAAAGTATATTCAAAATCAGTCGAAAAAGTTCTCAGCTTTTCGGGTGTGTAAAACACTTATCACAGACAGACCGTTTTCCGTTAATCTTGAATTTATAGCCCTGTAATGGTAAAATTATCCTATAAACTCAGAAACGGAGATATTATGATGCACAAATTAAAAGTCAGAGCAAATCATACGGTATATATCATATTTGCCGTTTTGTCATTGTTTTCCCTGACACTTATATTTAATGACAATATATGGTTCGACGAGGCGTACACGCTGTCGCTGATTCAGCACAATTATTCAGACATAATCAATATTCTGAAATCCGATATGCACCCACCGCTGTATTTTTTGTCGCTGAAAACATTTTGTTGCATCTTTGGATACTCAATAACAGCAACAAAAATATTTTCGGCAATCGGTTACATTGCAACGCTGTTTTTGGGATGCACAATCATAAAAAAGCACTACGGCTGTAAAACATCAATAATTTATATGCTGACTGTCGGAGCTGTGCCAATGATGCTCTATTTCAGCGTTCAGCAAAGGTCATACTCATGGAGCATATTTTTGGTTACATTATGCTTTATTGAATCCCTGCTTTTTATAGCAAACAAAAAGTTTCATCACTGCATTTTATTTGCTATAGCAGGACTTGGGGCTGCATACAATCACATCTACGCACTTCTTGCAGTTGCAATTATCTTTGCTTTTGCAAATATATATCTGCTCATTAAAGACAGAAATTTGTTCAAGCGTGTTATTATTGCAGACCTTATTATGGTGGCAGGATATTCATTTTGGATAATTCCTCTTTTAAATCAAACAAAATCAGCCTCAAGTAATTTTTGGCTCAGCGGAGTTGAACCGTTGTCTGTAATTGTATTCATATCGGGCATAGCAGTATCTGCACTTGTTCTTATGAAAAAGAGCAACCGAAAATTGTGTATAATTTTCGCAGATGTCTGCGTTATGGGGATTCAAATAATCGGGTTGTTCGTAACCGTTTTTATACGCCCGTTTTACATTGCAAGATACAGCGTTGTAATTCTCGGTATCTTTGCAATTCTCGTTGCTTTCGGCGTAAAAGATATAAAACCAAAGCCGAGCAAAGTAATATGCACCCTGCTTTGCGTCTTAAATATCGGCTGTCTTGTTGCAACAGGATTGTTTGAATATAATCCGTCAACGACAAATTTTCGTGAAAGATTCAGTTCTCAACAGTCAGAATCAGACACTTTTGTTTACTGCGACAGTGCATTCGGAATTATGTCATATTATTATCCGAACAACACCCACCTTTGCACCTACAAAGAAAACTGGTTTGAGGCATTTGAAAATGTTGAATGTATAAACAAAAATGAAATTGCAGACAAAGTTGACCCAAATCATAAAATTTGGTTTGTAAAAAATGAACTCACAAAAATGCCAAAATGCATTAAAAGTAATTTCAAGTATAAAAAGATTGATTCTTTCCAATGTGACTTCAATAAATTTGACCTATATTTACTTATTCTAAAGTAAATATAGGTCTTTTGTTTATGGTATAAATGCAGAAATTAAAACTAATTTGCCTCTTATTTTCTGCTTTCGTAGTCCTTGTCTATCTCATCACTCCAAGACGATGAAAGCGGTCTGCTTTTTCTGAAATTGCACACAGTTTTAGATACTGCGTCAAAAACAACAGCCGTACCCTGACCGTCAGCGTGATAATTAACGGAGCGGTCGGAATCGATTCCAAAATGCTTAGCGGTTTCAACGGAATCAATGTTAGCTCCGATAAAAAGAAATTCCCAGCCGTAGCGATTTTTCTGACGCTCAATCATTTTCTTGACCTTATTGCTTGAATAGATACGGCTTGCGTTCTCCATTCCGTCGGTCATAATCACAAACAAGGTGTGTTCGGGAACATCTTCTTCTCTTGCATACTTATGAATGTTGCCAATGTGGTGAATTGCTCCGCCGATAGCGTCAATGAGTGCAGTTGAGCCACGAACCGTATAATCGTTTTCAGTCATTTTTGAAATTTCAGACAATTCAACCCTGTCATGAAGAACCTCGGTTTCGTGATCAAACAATACGGTTGAAACATAGCACTTGCCGTCCTGTCTGCGTTGCTTTTCAATAAGCGAATTAAATCCGCCGATTGTGTCCTGTTCAAGACCTGACATAGAACCGCTTCTGTCGAGAATGAATACCAATTCTGTAATGTTGTTTTTCATAGTTGTTACCTCCAAAAGTAATTAAGTTTTTTATCTTGACTTAATCATATAACTTTTGGGATAACATATGGTCGCCTGAAATGCGACATTTACTGACCCAACAAAACTTGGTCAAATTCAAATAAAGCCTCGTTTACAGTAAAAATATCATACTCTCCCTTTTGAATAAAATATTCAATGATAACATCAAACTTGTTCGAGTGCGAAAGTGCATAGCCTGCCTTTTGGAGCATTTCTTTAGTTTCATCAAGCGACAGTTCAAGTGCAACGGCAAAGGCAATTGCGGTAGTTTTCTTAGGTTTATAGTTGACATTGTTTCTTATTTTAGAAAACAGCTTGCGGTCAACATTCGCCTTTTTATAACACTGAGAATCCGTAAGACCTTTTTCGTCAATTTTACGCAAAAGCATCTGAGAAAAGCTTTCGTCAAGCTGATTTACAACATCAGCTAAATTCAAAGCTGCGGTTTGCGCTGGATAAGCCTTTGACGGTCTTAAAAGACGGGATAATCCACGACTGCGGTTTTCGGAATAGTGCGTTTCAACATAGTGTTCGTCAATGTATTCGGCAATATCACGGACAAGCTTTTTGCTGACACGGAATCCGTCTTTATCAAACACAACAATATAAACGAGCATATCGTTGTCTGCAAGAAATTTACAGATTTCGTTGATTGCCACCTGTAATGCCTGTTCTTTCGGATAGCCGTAAACCCCCGATGAAATCAACGGAAAGGCAACCGATTCGCATTCATAAGTCTTTGCAAGCTGCAACGAGTTACGATAACATGACGAAAGCAGTTCTTCCTCATGATAATGTCCGCCTTGCCATACAGGACCGACCGTGTGAATAACATACTTGCAGGGCAGTTTGTACGCACCCGTAATTTTCGCCTCACCCGTTCTGCAACCGCCAAGTTTTCTGCATTCATTAAGCAATTCATTCCCCGCCGCACGGTGAATCGCACCGTCAACACCGCCTCCGCCAAGCAACGAATTGTTTGCCGCATTAACAATTGCGTCACATTTCATCTTAGTTATATCATTCCGAACAATCTGCAACGGCATAATAATCACCCTTTAAATTCACAATTTTAATGTTTTATTACTCTGATATTAATTATATAGCACCTCTCAATTAAATTCAATGCAAAATTAAATAGTATGGTTTATATTTTAACAACAAAACAAGCGACAGCATAATTTCTGTCGCTTGTGATTATCATATATTCTATTTTTCGTGTTGTCAGAACTATTGAAATTAAGCTTGTTACTATCGCAATCCGGATATTCTCATTATGCTAGGATATTTTGAAATCTACCATCAAAGGAATGCTTCCGGTTGAAACATTTATGGATTTAATTATTCTATATTCCCCTTGCGGAAGAGTAGTCTCAAAATCTACTTCAAATTCATTCGTAGCCTTTGATTCCAACAATATCGCTAATGCATTAAAATATTGTTCATTATCTGATGAATACCAAACTCCATTCTTTTTTTGTTCTATATAATAAGTTGAATCATAAGTAAGATCGGTGTTTGTTTTGTTTGAAATCAGTAACACTAACCCCGAATTATCAATACTATCATTCTTTATCTCAAGCGACACTTCATCATTGACATAAGTTCCTGTTTCGGTTGATTTCTTAGAAAAATTCATACTATTACAACCGCTGATAAAGAAAAAAGTAAGCAGACATAAAGTAAAACATATTGCTTTTTTCAATAGAAACACCTCCTTGTTTTATTATTTTCATAATAAATGATAGTTTTATAGAGAATTTCGCAAACAAACATTGGAATCAATGAAAACACATGGTCTGATATTAGATGTAGTGCTACCATTACACACTATGATTATCGCTATTTATTTTATAACTTTTCCTATTCTGTCATTTTCTTGATATCGTCATAGGAATATGTTTTCTCTGTTGTTTCGGAACTGTCAGTAATCAACTGAACAAATTTATTGTCGCCATCAGCATATAACTGACCTGTATAAGAAACTCTTTCATATGCACCGTTCGGCAACGGACTATTCTTAGGAGTTTGAACTAAACACAGTATCAAATCATCCGACTTTTGAACCGTTTTTTCACCGTCAATTGTTTCTTTAAGAAAAGTCGTTTTAATTTCCTCTGCACTTAAATTTTTAAATCGAAACGCATCATTATGTCCTTCAATATGTTCACTAAGCGGAATATATCCACCCAAATTAAATACTGATATTACATCTCCGACTTTTAAATCTCCTTTTAATGTATCAGTTATCAGGACATCTAATTTTGTCCAAGCAACGCCTTCATAGCTTGTATAAGCCACATTTTGAACTGTTACACGGATCACATCATCCGATATTGATATTAATTTCTTAAGGTCATTTTGATAAAGTTCATCAGGTGTTGAAGCAAGTTCAATTACATTGCTGTCAGAATCGGGAATGCTATAGTTCTTTTCCAAATTCACAGATAAATCTCTTAACACTCCAACATTTGCATTACTCGAATTATTGGTGTTATTTGAAGAGTCTTTACAGCCGATGATAATAAAACAAGCTATTATTAACATAAGGAACAATAAAAATGCTTTTTTCATAATTAATTACCTCCTTTATCTATAAACTGTATTTTTGCGCTTTGTGTAATTTCTACATTTTCATAGTAACTCATAAAGTTAATTTTGTCAACTAATGTTTTTACACCTTAATATGATTAAAAAACAAGCGATAGCTTAATTCCTGTCGCTTGTAATTATCATATATTCTATTTTTTCGGGTTGCCCCAACTATTGACATTGAGCCAAAACAGTCCACAGGACTGTTTTCTTAACGCTCATCTTCTCGCCCGATGCAGTAAATTTATTAGATAAAAAAGAAAACAGAGTAGCCAAAAGACTACTCTGTTGTGGCTCCCCCAACTGGGCTCGAACCAGTGACATCATGATTAACAGTCATGCGCTCTACCGACTGAGCTATGGAGGAATATAGAGCAAAACACCCGTTTGGGTGTATGCTTTGTGTTGGCATCTCCCTATCTTCCCGGGCCGTCACCAGCCAAGTATTTTCGGCACCACTGAGCTTAACTTCTGTGTTCGGTATGGGAACAGGTGGACCCTCAGCGTCATCAACACCAACTATTCTTTTGTATTTAAAAGCCTTTCAGCTTTTTTACCTTTTGGTGACTCGTGCGGGAATCGAACCCGCGTTGCCGGCGTGAGAGGCCGGAGTCTTAACCGCTTGACCAACGAGCCTTGTCTTTCGTCACAAAGGCTAATGGTCTTTGCTCTCATTAGCCCCTGCAACTTCTCTTGGTGCACCATCAGGGGCTCGAACCCGGGACACCCTGATTAAGAGTCAGGTGCTCTACCAACTGAGCTAATGGTGCATCTCTGTGTTCTTTCAAACACCCTGAAAACTGAATAAAGGAAAGAAGATTAAGTAGAAAGATTAGTTAAATTCATATTGGAATGACCAATCGGGTTAAAGTATATACTACACAGCTGACCAAAGAAATCTTGTGGTCAAGCCCTCGACCTATTAGTACTGCCAAGCTGAATGCCTCACGGCACTTACACACGCAGCCTATCAACCTCGTAGTCTTCAAGGGGTCTTACTCGTTATACGATGGGATATCTAATCTTGGAGTCGGCTTCACGCTTAGATGCTTTCAGCGTTTATCCGTTCCGTACATAGCTGCCCAGCCGTGCCATTGGCATGACAACTGGTGCACCAGAGGTACGTCCATCCCGGTCCTCTCGTACTAAGGACAGAGCTCCTCAAATATCCTGCGCCCACGACAGATAGGGACCGAACTGTCTCGCGACGTTCTGAACCCAGCTCGCGTACCACTTTAATCGGCGAACAGCCGAACCCTTGGGACCGAATACAGCCCCAGGATGTGATGAGCCGACATCGAGGTGCCAAACCTCCCCGTCGATGTGGACTCTTGGGGGAGATCAGCCTGTTATCCCCAGGGTAGCTTTTATCCGTTGAGCGACGGCATTTCCATTCACATACCGCCGGATCACTAACTCCAACTTTCGTTACTGCTCGGGCCGTCACCCTCGCAGTTAGGCTAGCTTTTGCGTTTACACTCAGAGGCACGGTTTCCGTCCGTGCTGAGCTAACCTTTGAGCGCCTCCGTTACCTTTTCGGAGGCGACCGCCCCAGTCAAACTGCCCACCTGACAATGTCCCCCGACCGGATTCACGGCCGCAGGTTAGAATTCCAGAAACCTAAGGGCGGTATCCCAACATCGACTCCACACAAGCTGACGCTCATGTTTCCCAGTCTCCCGCCTATCCTGTACATAGATTTCCGAAACCCAATATCAGGCTACAGTAAAGCTCCATGGGGTCTTTCCGTCTTGTCGCGGGTAACCGGCATCTTCACCGGTACTACAATTTCGCCGGGCGGGTAGTTGAGACAGTGCCCAGATCGTTACACCATTCGTGCGGGTCGGAACTTACCCGACAAGGAATTTCGCTACCTTAGGACCGTTATAGTTACGGCCGCCGTTTACCGGGGCTTCAATTCGGAGCTCTCACTCCTCCTCTTAACCTTCCGGCACCGGGCAGGTGTCAGCCCCTATACTTCATCTTTCGATTTGGCAGAGACCTGTGTTTTTGCTAAACAGTCGCCTGGGCCTATTCTCTGCGGCTCTTTCGAGCACTCCTTATTCCGAAGTTACGGAGTCAATTTGCCGAGTTCCTTAACTACCCTTCTCCCGCTGGCCTTAGAATTCTCTTCCTGTCCACCTGTGTCGGTTTGCGGTACGGGCATCTGCTTCTATACGCAAAGCTTTTCTCGCCTTCAGCCAAGTGTGCTTCCCTACTCTAATTTCGGTCCCTTACGCCCGGGTCAACCAACGCCCGGGTCACACCCTTTTGAAGTGTCCCTTTGCTTAAATTACAGATGGTTACGGAATATCAACCGTATGTGCATCGGCTACGCCTTTCGGCCTGACCTTAGCTCCCGACTTACTTGGAGCGGACGAACCTTCCTCCAAAAACCTTAGACTTTCGGCCATTAAGATTCTCACTTAATTCTCGCTACTTATTCCGGCATTCTCACTTCTGTATAGTCCACCGCCGCTTTCGCTACGACTTCTCCCCATACAGAACGCTCTCCTACCATACATTAGATGTATCCCAAGCTTCGGTGTATAGTTTAGCCCCGTTAAATTTTCGGCGCAGAGTCACTCGACCAGTGAGCTATTACGCACTCTTTTAATGAGTGGCTGCTTCTAAGCCAACATCCTGGTTGTCTGTGCAATTCCACATCCTTTTCCACTTAACTATACTTGGGGACCTTAGCTGTGGGTCTGGGCTGTTTCCCTTTTGACAATGAAACTTATCTCCCACTGTCTGACTCCTGAAAAACGATTATCCGGCATTCTTAGTTTGATAAGGTTCAGTAACCTCTCGGCCCCTAGCCAATTCAGTGCTTTACCTCCGGTAATCTATTTCAAGGCTAGCCCTAAAGCTATTTCGGAGAGAACCAGCTATCTCCGGGTTCGATTGGAATTTCTCCGCTACCCACAGTTCATCCGCTACCATTTCAACGGGAGTCGGTTCGGTCCTCCATAAAGTTTTACCTTTACTTCAACCTGACCATGGGTAGGTCACCCGGTTTCGGGTCGAATACAACCGACTTCATACGCCCTATTCAGACTTGCTCTCGCTGCGGCTTCACACCTTAAGTGCTTAACCTCGCCGATTACATTCACTCGCCGGACCATTCTACAAAAGGTACCCGATCGCTCTTTGATGAGCTTTCGGTGCTTGTAAACACAAGGTTTCAGGTTCTTTTTCACTCCCCGTCAGGGGTACTTTTCACCTTTCCTTCACAGTACTTCTTCACTATCGGTCACCGAGTAGTATTTAGGCTTGGAGGATGGTCCCCCCGTATTCCCACCGGGTTTCACGTGTCCGGCGGTACTCTGGATACAGATGGCTGTTCAGGCTTTTCGTGTACAGGACTCTCACCTTCTTCGGTTGGACTTCCCATTCCATTCCACTAAACCTTTACAATACCGTTTTCTGTCCGAACCCCGAAAGTATTACTACTCTCGGTTTGGCCTCTTCCGCGTTCGCTCGCCACTACTTACGGAATCTCAGTTGATTTCTCTTCCTCGCCCTACTTAGATGTTTCAGTTCAGGCGGTTCCCCTCATATACCTATGTATTCAGTATATGATGACAAGACTTTCCTCTTGCCGGATTGCTCCATTCGGAAATCTGCGGATCAAAGCCCACTTACGGCTCCCCGCAGCTTATCGCAGTTAGTCACGTCCTTCTTCGGCTCTCGGTGCCAAGGCATTCCCCTTGTGCTCTTTGTAGCTTGACCATTATGAGATATCTTTGGTTCTTCTTTTTCTTGTAATGTTAATTACTCTTTTCGCAGTTTAATAAGCCTTTAGTTTATTTATAACTAATCTTCTTATTACCCTTAAGCTTAATTGTAGTATTTTTTACCTATGGTTTACGCATTCAAATTATCATTTGAGTTTGTTTACCTGTATAACTAATACTTTTCTCGCTTTATCTGCTTCTTTATTCAGTTTTCAAGGTGCTTTTTAGAAGAGATTTTAGACTTGATGATGTCAAGCCTCGTTGTTCTTCGCTTCTCCTCAAATAACTCCCACTCGTCTAATATGTTTCAATCACTTGCGTGATTTTCACATCTTAGTCCTCGCCGGTCGTTATTTTCGGGCTACGAACCTCGGCTCTTCTATATGGTGGGCTTAAGTGGACTCGAACCACCGACCTCACGCTTATCAGGCGTGCGCTCTA